>Ga0214921_10008158_pt1 | contig 13693 bp, 15 predicted proteins | sample LL1505_MetaG_FD_177992 | JGI IMG/M metagenome (GOLD analysis project Ga0214921, IMG submission 177992) | Freshwater microbial communities from Lake Lanier, Atlanta, Georgia, United States - LL-1505 | ecosystem: Environmental > Aquatic > Freshwater > Lake | place: USA: Georgia | collected... | reverse complement strand
CTGTCTATTTGTCCTAAAAAAAGGGAAGAGTGCGGGGAACCGTAGGTTCTCTGCCTATTTTTCCTAAAAAAAGGGAAGAGTGCGGGGAACCGTAGGTTCTCTGCCTATTTTTTCTAAAATAAAGGGAAGAGTGCGGGGAACTGTAGGTTCTCTGCCTATTTTTCCTAAAAAAGGGAAGAGTGCGGGGAACCGTAGGTTCTCTGCCTATTTTTCCTAAAATAAAGGGAAGAGTGCGGGGAACCGTAGGTTCTCTGCAAAAATTGAATTTATTTTATCTAGCAAGATTATAATAATATAATTTTATATAATCAAACTGTAATACATTACTCCAACATTGAAAAAATATGACAACTGTTAGCTGCAAAACGAATTTTGAAAAAGTTCAGGAATTCAATCGTGCCTTTGATATGGCACCTAAGGAACCTGCAAATTATTTAGGTGGTGAAATTGATGAATTTGGGCGACCGGAATTTAATGCATTCTTACACGGTCGCTCCCAATTGCTAACCGAGCAACCAAAGCTTATTCGTTTGCGACTAGACCTAATTAAAGAAGAACTTGGTGAATTGCAGACAGCTATTGCTGCAAATGATTTCATTGAAATCCGTGATGCGCTTGCTGATATTCTATATGTTGTATATGGTATGGGTGATGTACTAGGTATTAATATGGATTTGCTAGTACAGGGTTTTGTTAAATCCTATGTTCCTACTACAACATCCAACGGCCGGCAAATCTTTGATGGCATTACAAAATATTCAAATCAGAATGAAACCAATGGACGACCAATTGGAATGACAAATTGGAATTGGGTTCAATTATATATGGAACTATTCCCTAGCACATTTTATACCGGTCTGCTAGATATATCTCCAGAATCTTTTAGTAATATTGAACGGGAGAAACTAGTTGCAGAGATGGTTAGGATATTTACTTATACGGACGAACGTTGTCAAGTAGATGAAGATATCAGTACCAATTTACTTGAAACAATTGGCGTCAATCTAGCGAAACTAATCATCTTGGATTATACTTATTCCTATTTAATGGATATAGATGCCGATGCAGATTTTTCAATCGTCCACTCTAGTAATATGTCCAAATTATGTGATACGGAGGCGGATGCACAGGCAACTGTTGCAGATTACGAGGCTAAGTTTCAGGCGGGTAAAAGCCCTTATGATAGTCCTTATTATTATGCCCTACCCGAATTGGGAAAGTGGATTGTTAAGAATAAGAGTACTGGCAAGGCTTTGAAGAATATTAAGTATCAAAAAGTGGTGTTCTGCTAGACATCAAGGTATCTAGACATACAATCGGAAATGAAAAATAGTTTTTTTAATAAAATAAAATTGATTTCCATTTGAAGTTAAAATTTTTTTACTTTTCTCATTCAACAATTTCTCAACTTGGAAAAAAATATTATCCGTTTTATGGATTCTATGCAATTTTCAGAGCAATCTTCAAAAAAGATTATTGCTGTTGGATATGAGCTTGACCTATCAGGAATTCGTGATGTATTGATATCACGTTTGCAGAGCCATACAGCATATGATTTGAAAAAATTTACTATTCCAGATACTATTAAGGCTGGAGTTTTGTATGACAAATCTTGTCGGGGTAATTTACGCGATGCATATTCAACTCAAAATGAAATGAAGGTATGGTATGAAAAAAGGAAGGATATGCAAAAAACAGTTTTCTGTTCAAAGTTCTATATTCATCCAAAACTAATTATTGGAGAAGTCTATATTGCTAGTGAAAGATTCTTTGCCTTCTTTTCCAATATGACTGGATGATATCAAACTACACTGCATAAAAAATCTATTGTTGCAGGTTGTAAGCCTTTTGGATCACCTATTACCATTGAACGTATTGATATACCTGCAACAGCATATCAATACATCTAATTTTATGTATTTAACATGTATTTAACAGTTTTGTATTTTTTTAAGTTTAACTTGAATAACTCAGTGAAGCTCTAAAGGAATCTAATGTTCCTTATTAGAATCCTTAATTAGAATACTTTACTAGATAGCTTAAAAGAAAACAATATAGATTATATTACAAAAAAATTAAATATATTTAAAAAAACAATCATATAAAAATATAAGAACAGTTAAAGAATGGCAACAACCTATATCAGTGATGAACTTTATGATAAGATTCTAGATGCGTTGGATAATGAAGAAATTTCAACTTTAGTGGAATTATTCACAACTCATGGCATCCAACCTACTGATAAATTGAATGATGCCCCTAGAGAAGGTTATGATGATAAACAGCTAGAAACCTATATTGATTATATAATAGCATATAATCTGACTAAAGTATTGGAATATCTCATTGATGAAAATGGTCTAGAGGTATCTGACGGATTACTTGCTCGGGCAATGGAACTTAACTTTGACACTTACGATTACTTTATATCTTGCGGATATATTCCAGAAATAGAGTGTTTACGTATGGCAGTTCATAATGCATTTTCTGGTATTGCTGAAGCAATTCTAGCTATAAATAATGAATTAGTATTGCAACTAGACGATTCCAATATTGAATACTTATTTAGTTTTGATATGGATGAAGAAACCATTGAAACAATACGTGTTTTATTCAATTACCATGTACCCCATAAATTATTCAGTCGATTTCTAAAGGCATTGAAAGACCCTGAAGATAAATATTTTCCAGTAGCAGATGAAGAAACCGATATTGCAATCGAAATAATAGAATTCCTAGAGGCACAAGGTGTAGAATCTTTTGTAAATCCAGAAGATTTAGTCTAAGTTGATTTTTTATTCAAAAAATTGTTTTTTAATAAGTTTTTTATTTTGTTTAGAAACAAGACTAGAGGACAAAGACTTGCAGTAGAATCCGGTTTATAAATGCTGACATCTGAACGTAAATTGTGCAAACTATTTATCAAGTTTATTGAATGGGGCAAAGTGGTAAAAGCAGAAAATCTAATACAACTAAATCCGGAACTAGAGTTCCCATTGCAAAAGGCATTTGAAAGTGCTGCATTGAATAAGATGGAACGTGGAGCTGGATGGACTTATGAACTTGCTTGCAAACTCAGTGTAAAAATAGATATCCATTTTGATAATGATAAATTGGTGAATTATTTGGCTATTCAAGAATGCCGATCTTTTATAAAGTGGTTACTTGCTTTGGAACCTAATTATCAATGGAAAAGCACTATTACAAGCGAAACTTTATTGCTAGCAAGAAAAGATACTCTAGCAATACTATCCTAAAAAAATTGATTTTTTCTTATTCTCTATCCTATATTTTCATATTTTCATATTTTCATAATTTTCAATTAGAACTTTAACAAAATGCCTTTCACATTGAATTTTAACAGCAATATAAACACTGAAATATTAGATGTATCTGTTCTAGAACCATTTGCGCGAATCAATGAATCAATAAAAATTGATAGTATTATATTCGATTCGGAATTCAATCAACCTATTCCAAAATTACCAACTTGTATTAAAAATGTTAAATTTGGATACAATTTCAATCAGAATATTAGCAACATAGGAGATCATATAGAATCTATTATATTTGAAGTTGCAGATTTCAATTATAACTTATCCACATTTCCTAAAAGATTACGAGACCTAAAAATTGACAGTTATAATGGGTATATCCTTAAATAAATGTATTATATTTTAAGGATATACCCATTATAAAAACTAATATTAATTGTAATGGTATTTACATTAATGGCAAAAAATGATTGGTTCGATTAGAATTTGGCATTTACAAAAAAAAATAACAAAAAATGAATATTTTTATTTTTCTAAATTCTTACATCTCTCAAAATGGCGCAATCGAAGTTTGTGTTTCCTCAAAATATTTTGGAAATTCAAAAGCAGTTTTTGAACCTTCCTCTGGCAGCTGTGCAAGAGTGTGTCTCCCTAATTCAGAGCTGTGAGACCACCCACATTGATGATCGCACCAAGAGCGCTATCGCACACGTTAGCTCTTCCGCAGACTTGAAGAACAACTTGGAGCAACTGTGGAAAGCTCTCATTAGGAATGAGAGTGCTTTCTGCCTGATCAAGAGATTGATTGCCAAGCACCATCAGCAGTGAGCCGACACTTGCACCTCACACATCACACATCACACATCACACCTTCCCACTATCCGCCATGTAGTTGTTAGCTTTTCTAACATAGAAAAGTATATTACTAGCGTATCGTTTTCTTGATTAGCAATAAGTTTCGCTAGCTATGCTACCCTAAAACACAATTTTTTTGTTTTTATTTTTTAGCAATTTTGTCTTAATGAAAAATTGATTTGTTCTTATTCTCTATCCTATGTTTTCATATTTTATATTTTACAATAAGAACTTTAACACAAATGCCTTTTACATTGCATTTTGACAGCCGTAACAATACTGAAATATTAGATATTTATGATCTAGAGGAATTAGCTATAGCTAAATGTATTGGTGCCAATAAATATAATAATATTGTATTCGATAAGCATTTCAATCAACCTATTCCAAAATTACCAACTTTTATAAAAAATCTTACATTTGGCCACAATTTCAATCAGGATATTAGCAACATAGGAGATCATATAGAATCCATTATATTTGAAGTTTCAGATTTCAATTATAACTTAGCCACATTTCCAAAAGGATTACGAGAACTAAAAATTATAAGTGATAAGATATCTAGCAGGATAGAAAATATTAATCCAGGACTAGAAAACTTAACTATTCAGAGTATGACATTTAATGATGAAATTAAATTAGCAAATACTAATATAAAATCAGTCAAAATACAATCATATTCATTTAATCGTAGTTTGCAGGAGTTACCACCAGGATTAAAGAGCCTAGTAATAAATAGTATTTTGTTTACACCTTTGCACATTTAAAACGCCGATTTTATACGGTATCCTAAAACAAAAGTTTAACATTGAAGTTTAGTAAAAACAACTTATCTACTGGCCTTTACCACACTATGCCTGATATAGTGATGCCAGTATTTTGTACTACTGTTTTTCTCCTATTACTCTACATAAGCACATTAATATTGGACTATTAAGTTTTCGAAACTCCCAATACTACCATACTAAAATAGATATATAAAATCCTTAAAAACTACATTAGCTACCTATATTATTCATTACTAAATAATTTGCACAGAAATATGCAAGGTAAAACAAATATAAATTTAAAAGGCGTATATAACTACTTGTAGAAGGATATTTAATGTTATTTAATTTATCCTTGCGGATAAAGAAGACATATAAAACAGTTAACCTATATCTTAATCTTTAATTAAAAAAATAGCTTTAAGTTATTTTATTTATAATATTAATTTAGGCATTTTAAATGTGCAAAGGTGTAATAGTTCGATAGATAATTTACCACTAGGTCTAGAATTATTAAAAATTACTAGCGACATATTTAATCAGCCAATTAATAATTTGCCACCTGGATTAAAATCACTTATTCTAGAAAGTGTTTGTTTATTTCAACAACCATTAATTAATTTGCCACACGGTTTAGAGTATTTTAATTTCGATTTAGGATATTATAATGGTTTAAGTGTATATAAGCAAACCCTTGAGCACCTGCCAAATAGTATTATAAAAATGGTATTGTCTAATTTCTGGGGCGATTTAAATACCATTGGTGATGGTGTAGTAGAATTAGATATTTGGTTTCCATCCCATACAAGTAAGGACATCTGCACCCATATTCAACATTGGAAAAAAATACCTAGCTCTTTGAAAATTCTAAATATTAACAGTATGAATACAAGTTTATATAACAAGCACGATGTGGTTGATATTATCAAGACCAATATTAATTGTAATGGCATTTGCATTAACGGTATTGATATGTAAGATTCTGGATTTTGGATTTGTAGTTAGATAATTTTTTTATTGCAATATATTCTAGAAGGTACAACAAATTATATCTACCAATATGAAAAAAACTAATAAAAATGTACAACGAAAAGCAAAAGAAAGAAACTAAGAAAACAATCACTTAAAAACCAATGGAAGTTGAATATGAGGGTCGTATTCTAGATGTATCACCAAATGAGATGCGGGAGAAGGCTTATGCGTTAGGCGGACATATGAAAGCCCCATTAACCATATCTACTGACTTTTACCATAGACTGAACGTAATATCGGATAATCTAAGTTAATGTTTAAATATTAAACGATTTACGATTGGAAAATCAACAATTTGATGAATAATAACAAGACAACAAGCAACAATTATAACAATTGATGTTGCTGTATAATTTTCGAATTTAACACTTGCAGGGTCGATTAATTCTTGATATTTATTTAATTTCACAGTTGTAGTTGTAATAGCTACAATTAAAATAATAGCATTCAGAAATAGAAGAATACCTAAACCAAGCTTAATTTTATTATACCCTGCAACACAAGCAATAATCCATAATACTGATAAACATAATAAAATTATCGATGACGCTAATACTGTTTTAGTTGGTATTTCATTGAAACATATAGTTTCACTAGTTATATTATTTTCACTTATTTTTACGCATACTTTCGTAGCATAATAATCAATAAAAACACGAGTCATATTATCCATAGTTTTAGCTGATAAAGTATAAATAGCTTCAAATAATATAACTATACTACATGCAAAAACAAATAAATAAAGAAGAACACCAACTAAAACTTGATAATTCATTTTAGACAATATTTATGAAATAAAAAAACTAGAAATAATTACTATAATTATAAAAGAAAAAAATTAATTTATTATGTTTATAAATTACTATCTATTCCAAATAGAACTAGTCATTAGATATTAGATATTAGATATTTTTTAATAACAATATATTCTAGAAGCACCGCTAGATATGATGACATATAATAGTAGACAACATTCTAAAATTACTAAGAAACAAACACAGAAACAAAAACAAAAGAAAGAAACTAAGAAAACAATCACTAAAAAACCAATGGAAGTTGAATATGAAGGTCGTATTTTAGATGTCAATCCTGCGGAAATACGAGACAAAGCCCGTGCACTAGGTGGTCATATGAAAGCACCGTTAACCATATATCGTCGTTCGGTATTTAAATTATGTGATGTGGCACGTGGTTTTGTTCGTGTTCGAGATGAAGGTGATAAAACTACTATGACCGTTAAGCTCTTTAAAAATCCCAACTTCCCAGAAGAATATGAGCTAAGTGTGAAAGATTCATTTGAGAATGGCCAAGCCTTCCTACGTGCCCTGAATCTAACCGAGAAGGCATATCACGAAACCATCCGTGAAAAATGGTTCATACCTAGAAAGCTTGGTAGCACTTCGGAATTATGTGAACTTACAATTGATTATATTCCGGGGCTGCCTACGTATTCGGAGATTGAATGTAAAAGTCAAAGTGATTTGCGACGAGCTTGTAAGTTGTTAGGGGTTAAATACGGAGATTTGGTGTTTGGTGGATATGGTAATGTTTTCACGCATTATTATGGTATGGCCGCTAAAGATATTAATGATTCCATTCCACGTTTAACATTTCAAAATGTAGAAAAAGAAATAGGGGAATATGTGCATAAGAATAAGGAAATTCTAGATACAGCTGCCAGTAGTGGATTGGAAATATATAATAAGATTAAAAAATAAGATTAAAAAAAATTGAGTTTTTTATAATAAAAAATAACGTCAAGTTAAAATAAAAATAAAAAAAATAATAAGTTAAAATGCCGAATCATTACATTTTTCACGTAGGAAATGGTATTCATTTCTATAATTCTTCAAAAAAAGGAATATGGGGTATAAACAGTAAATTAACAATTGCAAAATCATTTACATCTAAATCTCAACCCGGAGATTTACTATGGTTTGTAAAAAGCCGTAGTAATGGTCAACTTATTGCCGTTGCTACTTTTACTGCACTAAAGCAACGTGTTATTGGTCCTCTTATTACACTAACTGAGACAAATGAAGAATTGGGATGGACTGAAAGCGATGGTGATTGGGATACCGAAGTACATTTCAAAGATCTTTATAATCTTACACAATGCAAATTATATACAGAAATAAAAGGTGCAGCTATGATACGTTCTTATAATGAAAATTGTAAAGTTAATTTACCTGAAGAATATCCTAGAATAGTTCTCTATTCTAAAATTACTAATATAATGTAGCAAATCCTAATATCAGTATCAGGAACGCAAATAAATAAAAGCAGTAATATAGCAAGAAACAATCAGGTTTTTTGTTATAATTACCCTACCGGATTAAATTTATTACTCCAGTTTTTTATTATTTTTGAGTAGAAATTTATAAATTTTCAATGTTTATTATTTTGTTTTATCAGTGTAATAAATTAAATTTAAGACGGTACACAAGTGATGTTAAAATGCAATATCCGTTTGTTTTTTTGTTTCCTTTTCTTTTTTCATTCTAGCCAAACAAGGATAAATGATTCCAAAACATATCTATCAAACCTGGAAAACACACGACCTACCACCCGGTATTACCCGTGTAATCACACAGATAATGACACTAAATCCCGGATGGAGCCATCACCTCTATGATGATGTCGAAATGGCCGAATTTATTAGAGTGCATTTTCCGGGGCGTGTCTATGAAGCTTTTAATTCACTAGCCATCGGTGCCGCTAGAGCAGATATCTGGCGTTATTGTGTGCTTTATAAATATGGCGGGGTTTATCTAGATATAGATGCCGATATCCGCGCACCACTAGATAATCTCATCCGTGCTGATGATGATGCTATCATAACGCGGGAACAAGTTGCCGGATTATTCAATCAATGGATATTGATTTTCTCTAAAGGCCATCCCCTCTTGAAAGCCGTTATAGATGAATGCGTGGAAAATGTGGCTTCCAGGTCGAGCAATAATATATTGCACTTGACGGGTTCTACAGTATTCACTCAGGTTCTCACCGATAGATTGAAAAGTAATCAATTACGGCATAAGGACTCACAAGGATTTGGTGGTGATTTATGGTATACATTAGATTCCAAGCTAGAGGGATTGTTTAATGCATCAGGAAAGAAATATCGATGTCGGTTCTATGGAATTGATATGAATGAATTTGCTGCGTATCATAATACCGCATTTCAAGAGTTATATACGGATACCGAACCACAATGGGAAACAGAACAACGTCAGAGAAGTATATTCACTAGCGGGGATTATACAGATACAAATAAGAGTAAAATAGATGTTAAAGACATCTAGCTAGAATATAAAGAAATATTTCAATATTCCAATATTCCAATATTCCAATTAATAATCAAAAAAATGTATCACGCTATTCACACATTTCTTAACAACCAGGAAATGTATCAAGAGAAATTGAGTCAGGATACATTAAGTTCTTCAAAACCATCTAAACCCTCTAATTCCACGTGGCAATATTATGTTAAAGGCGCCATTGCAGGTATGACCGGAATAATACTTAGCCATCCGGTTGATACTGTAAAAACTCATATTCAAACCGGCAGGGCATTGCGCGATTTTAAACCTGGATTAGGTAATTTATACCGTGGATTATTACCTCCTCTAGCTGGTGTAGGATTGGAAAAGGCTGTTGTATTTGGAACTTATAATTATTGTAATCAACAACTGGATAATATACCTCTAGCAGGTGCGATTGCTGGGTTTAGTGCAGCAGTGATTGTGACTCCATATGAAAGATTAAAGATATTAAAACAAAACAACATAGGTTTTAATAAGCAAGAACTAAGTATTAAATTCTTATTCCGGGGATTGAGTGCTACCTGGACGCGGGAAGTACCTGGATTTTCCATCTATTTTAGCGTATATGAGTCTTTGAAACGCATAAATCATACCCAACACGGACGGGAAATCGGATTGCATAATTCCTTTTTCTATGGTGGTATTGCAGGGGTAGCGGCGTGGATATTTATCTATCCACAAGACCGAATTAAGACTATCTTACAATCTAGCTACTCTGTAGGAAATAGCAATAGCGTAAAAAGTATAATGCTAGAAATATATAATAAAGGCGGTTTGCGACATTTCTATTCCGGGTTTAGTTGGGCAGTTGCAAGAGCAATGCTACTACATAGTGGCACATTTTGTATGATGGAATTTCTAACTAAATATTTCTAGAGGTAATTTGTTTTTATTTCTTTTTGAAATTTTATTTTTTCTTATTATACTTTAAGAATGACATTAAGAAAAAATAAAATTTCCAGGAAGCAGAGAAGTGTTGTTCGTTCCAAACGGACTAAAAAACAGGCTGGTGGTGCTGGCCATAAATTGCAACATTCAAGATATATGACACTTGCATTACTAAGGAATAAGGCAGGACAGAGAAGTCTCGCAGCTAAAATTAAAGAACAAGAAACACAAAGTGCAGAAAGGCAACAGAGAGCAATGCCATTCATTAACTATGCTCAAGCTCCACAAGCTCCACTCACAAGACTAGAAAGACAAATTCGACACGCGCGAATTAAAAGTGAACAAAAGCGTGCAATGCAACAAAAACCAGTAATGCCAAATATGCCAAATATGCCAAATAGGCAGGGTAGGGTAGCTGGGCGACCGCATTTACGGTCGCGTAAGTATTTTTAGGCTACCCTAATAATAGTAATGTGATATAAATAAAATTGATTATCTATCCTATATTTTTCTTTTTCATTTATATCTAGCATAAAGCCCAAATTATAGATTTATCAATAAATTTACCAATACCCACCCATCTTTAGAATGCCTTTAAAAAAGCAATCATCAATCGCTAATGCAGAACCACCTTCTATTTTCCCCGGCACGTTTGAATTAGTAGTCGCCTATTCATTTAAAGAGCGCGGGATAGGTAATCAAGGCCAGCTAGCATGGCATATCCCGGAGGATATGGCACATTTCAAGCAAATTACTACATCTAATTCCGGGATTACTGCGAAATTCGATTTACATAATATCGTGGTGATGGGTCGCAAGACTTGGGAGTCTATTCCCACCCGGTACCGCCCTCTAGAAAATCGATTTAATGTTGTACTATCCAATAGCCAAGAGTATATTGACCAGATGAATGCCGCAAATTCCGATTGTGCTAATGTACTATTTACTAATTGGAATTCACTCTTTCTAGAGGGTGGATATATCCAGCTACAAGACAAAATCAAATCTCTAGCAGGTAGTGAATATTCTAGATTCAACTATTATATAATAGGCGGCTCCCAGATATATTCACAAGCACTGGAAACTGCATCTAGCAATGGTAATAAAGTTATTATTCACGCTACGGAAGTATATCTGGATAGCAATTCTAGTGTAGAATTTGACTCATTTTTCCCTAAGGTGGATGAGACTAAAATGCATCTATATTCTATATCTGAATTCCAATATTCTAGCAAAGGTAATCTCTGGTATAGATTTACGACTTATTCCAACTTGGAATTTTATAATCTACCGAATGACCTGCAACGTAGTATTAGAAAACCATTTGAAAACACAGAGGAATACACATATCTCGACCTAATGCGCCGCATACTAGAAACTGGTAAAAGTAATGATGACCGGACTGGTGTCGGCACTTTAAGCGTGTTCGGTGCTATGTTAAAGTTTCAATTGAGCGATACATTCCCCATTAGTACAACCAAGCGGATTCCCCTGAGAATGATATTTGAAGAGTTAATGTTATATATATCTGGCCGGACAGATAATCGCATCCTACAGGAAAAGGGTATTCATATTTGGGATGGCAACACCTCACGGGAATTCTTAGACCGTCGCGGGTTGGTAGAGTATAAAGAGGGGGATTTTGGTGAAACATATGGATTCAATATGCGGCACTATGGTGGTACCTATCGTGGATGCGATACAGAATATCCACTAGGCGCATATGGTTTCGATCAGCTAACAAATGCAATTCACCTAATTAAGACTGATCCATATTCCCGGCGGATTATAATTGATCTTTGGAATCCAGCAACACAAGACCGAGCGGCATTACCATCTTGCCTGTGCAAGTATCAATTTAATGTAGATGTTGCAGCCAAGGAACTCAATCTAGCTATTTATCTGCGGAGTAGTGATTATTTCCTAGCCAATAATTGGAATACTTGTACTGGTGCCTTGCTAGTTCATATGATTTGCGCCCTCGAAGGAGTTGACTTAATACCAGGGGAGCTTACGGTATTTATTGCAGATGCACATATTTATAAGTCGCATATTACACAAGTCCGGGAGAACCTAGCCCGGAAGCCATATCCTTATCCCAAATTGGTTATTAAACCAAAGCGCGAAGACGGTGTAGCGCTAACAGAAGGTGGAAAAAGAAAAAATATTGAAGAATTTCGTTGGGAGGATATCGAGTTGCTAGGTTACCGGTGCCATCCTGGTATTAAGGCTGAAATGGCAGTGTAATCGCTTTGTAATCGCTTTGTAATTGCTTTATGATCGCGTTTCGCTTGTTTTTTATGTTTTTTTATTTGTTTTGTTTTGGAATAAATATTTATCTAATTTATAAATAAAATGGATAGCTCTAGTGTGGACATAAGTAAATTTTTAAAGGGGAAAAAAGATATTATCATTATATCAGATGTAGAAGGGTTTTGTCCTAAAGAACAAATTGCAAAGATTATAGAATATGCTAGTGGTGATGATAAATCAAAGGGTGTAATATTTAACGGTGATGTTCTAGATTACACTGTCGGCATAGAGGTATTAGGTGCAGCTCATCCTGATAACTTATGTGCTCTTAGATTACTAAAAGTATTAACGAATGGTATGAAAGCAGGCAATGTTATTTGTAATATTGGAAACCGTGATATTAACAAGATTAAACTTCTAGCACTATTGCAGGCAGAAGATGATTTGGCTTGGTGGGAATCAGGCGATAATATTTCTGATATTGCAAAGAATTTACAAAACAAATATAACGGAATGCGAGCAAATTTTTGGAAATTCAATGATTTACGTTCAATTAATCCATTTTGGAATAAAGAAAATCCTAATTTTACCAATGAAAGATGGCTTCCAGCTACACCAATAATTACTAAATCACTTCTAGAAAGATTTGAATATATATTTGGGGACGATCCTAGAACTGGTACTATTAGTGCCAAGAATAATTTAGATGGAATACCGTGCGAACTAGGTATTGATACATTGGATAAATCTGATAAATCTAATAAATCTGACAAAGAATACCAAGCCGCAATAGTTTTTACTGTATTTGCAAGAATGTTATTTATGAAACCAACCGAGCCTCGGAAATTGGAACACGACGGATTACTAGCGGAGTATCTTACTTTAGCTAATGCTGCTTCATATGCAGTTCTAGACGAAACTTTACTACTATTTGCGCATGGAGGATTTACCACAGATTTTTTTGATAATAAAGACATAATTGTCAATTTACGAAACAACTTGCGAACCAATGCATCGTATATTGATAAAGAAATTATGGCTCTCAAATCCAAACCCAAACCCAAACCACAAACTGGAGGTTCATTTGAATCTAAAATGCGTCAGATTTTGTTTTTCAATGCCGATGTTAAACATATACTTAATGTATTATTTACTGGGACTAATCAATATATACGCAGAGGTCAAAATGGTATACCATTTCTAAATGAAGATTTAATGATTTTAACCATTTTATCCACACCAGCAACTAATAATGCAAAAATTGCTGAATTAGTAGAACCTTATGAAACAGCTTTAT
>Ga0214921_10008155_pt1 | contig 13697 bp, 14 predicted proteins | sample LL1505_MetaG_FD_177992 | JGI IMG/M metagenome (GOLD analysis project Ga0214921, IMG submission 177992) | Freshwater microbial communities from Lake Lanier, Atlanta, Georgia, United States - LL-1505 | ecosystem: Environmental > Aquatic > Freshwater > Lake | place: USA: Georgia | collected... | reverse complement strand
TCAACAGCAAGGGCCTTCCGACTCCACCGCAGATCCATCACGTCACTTGCGAACCCCCTTTGCGGATCATCTTCTTGCGCAACTCGATCGCCTCGAACACGAACTAGACCGGTTATACGAGGCTTATGAGTTCAGCCAAGTAGCTCAAGCTCTCTACACCTTTGTCTGGGGCGAGTTTTGCGCCCGCTTTATCGAGACCGCAAAAGCCGACTTCAGTAACCCATCCTCCCCCACGCGTGCCGGGACTCTCGCCACAGCCGACTACGTTCTTTCCCATGTGCTACGACTCCTTCATCCCTTTATGCCCTTTATCACGGAGGAGTTATGGCTGACTCTTGGTTTGGGCCAAAAAACGATTCAGTACAGTTCTTGGCCGAAAAAAGGCGGGGTTTCATTCGATCCAGCGAATGCTCAGTTGGCCGAGGCCTGCTACGCAACCGCAGAAACGGGTCGCCGACTTCGTGGAGAATTCGGTTTGTCGGGTTCGGCAAAAATGAAGTTTCTCCTGAAACCCGCCCCAACCCACACACCCTCGAATGATGAACTACGGACCTTGGCCAAGCTTTTACAGGTTGGCTCCGTCGAGCTCACCGCGACTCCCCCCACAGCCCCGATGGCTCTCAGCCCATGGGGTGAACTGTACCTTCCCCTGACCGGTCTCCTTGACCCCGTGCAAGAATCAGCCCGACTTCACAAGGAAATCGCTGCGACCGAAGCCTCCCGCGCTCGCGAGGCTGCCAAACTTGCCGATCCGAAGATGACCGCAAAAGCCCCGCCGGAAAAGCAGGCGGAATGGCGCCGGATCGAACAGGAGGCGACGGATCGGATCGTACGACTTCAGGAACAGCTCAAACTTTTCACAACTTAATCAATAACCTCTCTTTTTACGCTGGGCAGATGCTGAACGAGGCTGTTTTCTACAAGGTTCATGGAAGCTGGCCATACCATCCCAATACTCGGTCAAGGCTTTGTCCGATACATTGACCATCTGGGTTCAGATCTCCGTATCGTGGAATCGGCAAGAATTTCCTACAAAAGCCCCAGCAAGGGAATCGAGCAGGACAAGAAACTGCTGATCTATCTGTATAAAAATCGCCACACCAGCCCCTTCGAACAGTGTTCCATTACCTACAACATCAAGATGCCCATATTCATTATGCGGCAGTTTGTTCGGCACCGTACCTTTCGTCTGAACGAGTGGAGTGGTCGATACTCTGAACTTGCGGATGAATTTTACCTGCCCACCCGGTGGCGAGCTGCGGATGCAAAAAACAAGCAAGGCAGTCAGGTTTCTGAATCCTTGGATCACTCGACACTGACTCGCGAAGTCAAAGCCTGCCACGATTCGGCCTATGCGACCTATCAGAGCCTCCTTCAAAAGGGCGTCGCAAGGGAACTGGCCAGAATGGTTCTGCCGGTGAGTATTTTCACCGAAGTATACGTCAACTGCGACCTCCACAACCTGATCCACTTCCTACAACTCCGGGAGGATGACCACGCCCAGCAGGAAATCCGCGAAATGGCTGCTGCGATGCGAGCTGTGGCTGAAAAACTTTACCCTTGGACATTTGAAGCCTTTCACAAATACCGTTTAGGAGTGACGGACCGTCCCCCCTCTGCATAATTTCCTATCATGGCTAAAAAATCTTCGTCTCCCAAACCCGCTCCTGAGAAAAAATCCTGCCCCTGTCCCCTTCCCCTCCTAGCAGCAGGAGCCGTGGGTTTCCTCGCCGCTGTTCTGGTCCTCAAGGGACTCCCGATGATGGGTGGTTGTCCGATGTACTCCGAAGCTTGCCCTGTCACATCTACCGTCAAACAGATTGAGGTAGCCCTCCAGAAGAACGACCTGCCCTTAGCCAAGGCCAAGGCAGAAAAACTGAGCGAACAGCTGGAGCGCACCATGCCGGATCTTGCCCAGTTGGCGGATCGAATAGCGGAAAGCTCTTCTCTCAATCAGGCAAAGACACAACTCCAAGTTTTAGAAAAGAAGATGATGTCAGACGTCTCGGCTCCCTACAAAAAGTGATTCGAAGCTTTTTGATCGCAGTTTTTTTGGGTGTCGGCTCGATTCATGCTGAGGATAATAAAAATACCATGAAGATCGGATCCCCCCTTCCCCCTCTCAGTGCAAAAGATCAGGAGGGTCAGAGTCTCGATTTAGCCAGCTACGGAAAAGAGGGCTATCTCCTTGTCTTTTTTTATCCCAAAGCAAACACTCCAGGTTGCACCGCTCAGGCCTGCAGTTTGCGTGATGGGAATGCCGAATTGACCCATCGGGGCGTAAAGATTTTAGGCGTCAGCGCCGATCAGGTTTCCGACCAGAAGAGTTTCGTGACCGATCAGAAACTCCCTTATCCCCTTCTGGCGGACACCGATAATAAGATCATCCAAGCCTTTGGTGTAGGCGGACTGTTCGGCTTTGCAAAGCGGTCCGCTTTTCTTTTTCGGGACGGTAAACTGGTTTGGAAAGATCCCAAAGGTTCGACTCAGGATCAGGCAAAAGTCGTTCTCGAATATCTCGATTCCCTCAAGACCAAGTGAAGTCGTTCCGACAGGAACTCACCCTTCATACCCCCACACGTCGGGCCTTTATTAATCTGACGCCCAGGATCGAAACTGCCCTGTCGGAGTCGCGAATTCAGGAAGGACTCTGCCTCGTGAATGCGATGCACATTACCTCCTCCGTCTTTATCAACGACAATGAATCTGGTTTGCATGCTGACTTTGAAGCCTGGCTCGAAAAGCTGGCCCCAGAAAAACCATACACTCAGTACAAGCACAATGGATCGGAAGACAATGCGGATGCACACCTGAAACGCACCATTATGGGGCGGGAAGTTGTTGTTGCCGTCACGAAAGGGAAACTCGATTTCGGCCCATGGGAGCAGATCTTTTACGGGGAGTTTGATGGACGAAGGGATAAGCGGGTCCTTGTTAAGATCATCGGCGAATAACCTAGGCTTTCCCACTTCCACCCGTACCGATCCGATTCTATAAAAAAGCATGGCTTCGATTTTCGGCAATCGCTTACAGATCTTCTCGGGTAACGCCAACCGAGAGCTCGCCCAAAGGATCGCCGATTTCGTAAAAGTCCCCCTTGGAAAAGCCACGGTGACCTCTTTTCCGGATGGCGAGACGTTCGTGAAATTCGATGAGAATATCAGAGGGAATGATCTTTTTATCGTTCAACCCACCTGCCCCCCCACGAACCAGAACCTGATGGAGCTTCTGATCATGGTGGATGCGGCCCGACGTGCCAGCGCCTTTCGGATCACTGCGGTCCTGCCCTTCTTCGGGTACGCCCGCCAAGACCGCAAAGATCAACCCCGGGTGCCAATTACGGCAAAACTGATCGCCAACCTTCTAGTAGCCGCAGGGGTAAATCGTGTACTAGCGATGGATCTCCACGCGCAACAAATTCAGGGATTTTTTGATATTCCAGTGGACCATCTTTTCTGTGCGCCGATTTTTTATCGATATATCGCGGAGAAGAAGATTCCCGACTTAGTGGTCGTCACTCCCGACATCGGAGGAATGAAAATGGCCGCAGCCTATGCACAGATGCTTGATTCGGGATTGGCCATCGTCAGCAAGAAGCGTCTGAATGCCTCGGAGACCGAATCGACCCATTTAATCGGTGACGTAAAAGATAAAAATGTCCTTCTCGTCGATGACATCACGGAAACTGCCGGAACAATCACCTCTGCAGTGGAAATCCTCAAACGTCACGGAGTCAAAGACATTTACGTAGGCATCCCTCATGCTGTTCTCGGCACCACAGGTTTGGAACGGTTAAAGAAGCTCGGCCTCAAAGAGTTTATCACTACGAATACAACTCCTCAGGAGAACTCCTCGCTTCCTAGCAAAGTTCTTTGCGTAGCACCCCTGTTGGGTCAGGCCATCCTCCGCATTCACGAAGGTGAGTCAGTCTCGTCCCTGTTTGAGATTCGTGCCGGGGTAAAGACCTAAGATCCGATTTACTGACCTAGCACGTAGGCAAAAATCAATGGAGCCACGATGGTGGCATCCGACTCGATAACAAAGCGGGGAGTCTCCGATCCAAGCTTTCCCCACGTAATCTTTTCGTTCGGCACAGCCCCTGAGTAGGACCCGTAACTCGTCGTCGAATCACTGATCTGACAGAAATAAGCCCACAGAGGAACCCCTGGCTTGCGTAGATCTTGATGAAGCATCGGGACCACACAGATCGGGAAATCTCCCGCAATGCCTCCGCCAATCTGGAAAAAGCCAAGCGGTGTCTTTTGCGTTTTCTGATACCAATCCGAAAAGGAGATCATGTATTCAACACCACTTTTCACGATCTGGGCGGATCCAACCGTTTTCTGGATACAGGCCGCAGCGAACATATTGCCTAGCGTCGAATCTTCCCAACCGGGCACAACCATCGGAAGATTTTTTTCTGCAGCCGCCATCATCCATGAATCTTTAGGGTCGATCTGGTAATACTTCTTGAGAAGGCCTTTCTGAAGCACTTCATAGAAATACTCATGAGGAAAACGTCTCACGCCTTCTTTTTCGTCCCGTTTCCAAAGCTCGACGATTGTTCCCTCAATCCGACGCATCGCTTCATGTTCCGGAATACAGGTATCGGTGACGCGGTTCAGATGTTCCTTCAGAAGTTTCTCTTCGTCCTTGGATGTCAGATGGCGATACTCAGGAATCCTGCGGTAGTGGTCATGCGCGACTAAATTGTAAACATCCTCCTCCAGATTCGCCCCCGTGCAGCTAATTGCATGAACCTTGTCCTGTCGGATCATTTCTGCCAAAGAGAGCCCCAGCTCTGCCGTACTCATCGCACCAGCCAAAGTGACCAACATCCGCCCCCCTTTTTTGATGTGTTGGCGATAAGCAAGTGCCGCATCTCTAACTACGGCGGCATTAAAATGCCGGTAATGATGATCGATAAATTTCGAAACCGTTCCTTCGGACATGCGGGACTATTTACAGCCTCCCGCAGGCAACTTGACAAGGCTAATCGCTTTTTTTTCTAAACTTTTTGTCACGAATGTGTGGATCGCAAAAATGATCCATCGCCAAAAAAAAGGATTTTGCATGACGAGCCACAAGAATACTCACAAGCGGAGCGGGTCCCATCGCTACCCACAAACAGACCGCCGTACTCCAGTCGGTCCATTGTCGGATGGAAACATAAGCTGTCATCCCGACCACAGCAACGAATCCATAATTCACCCCCCAAAGAGCGAGTAAAAAGTATCCAGGCTCACGGTCGTACGCATATCCGCAATTTGGGCAACCATCCAGCGGAGAAAACCAGTCATGAAGAGTGCGGACTTTATACCAGGGAAGAAACATCGGCTTCTCACCACAAGTTGGACACTTCCATCGAAGGGCTCGATTGACATAAATCATTGCCTTCTGAATCGTGCGTGGGGATTCCGCCAAGTTCATGCGCGGTGGTACGGATGCCCCGCCCTCCAGCTCTCCACCCGGTAAATCTGCTCCAAAAGAACCACCCATGCCAAATCGTGTGACAGAGTTTGAGGACCCAGGGAGCGAACAACATTACACCCTCTTCGAAACTCCTCCGAGTGCCCATCGGCTCCTCCAATCATCCAAGCGAGCTTCGTCTTTCCCAAACGCTCCCATTTCTCCCACTCTTTTCGCCAATCCTCCGTGCTGAGGGATTCCCCTTTTGGATCAAGACAGACTTTCCACCACCCCTCTCCTTTTTCCATCATTTGTTTTTCGACGTTTGGGCTTTCTCGGAGATGAATGCACTCCAGTTCGCCAAACCGCCCCATTCGCTTGCTGTACTCGTCTCCGGCCTCTTTCGCCCACCCCCCAGGTCGACCCACACAGCAGACCCGGTGCTTCATCCCAATATCTTTTCCAACTCATCCACCCGTTTCGAGAAAAGAGCCAATGCCTCATTCACCGGTTCAGAACTTTCCATATCTACCCCGGCAAGTCGCAAGGTTTCCAAAGGTGGACGAGAGCCACCCGACCGTAGGAAGGTATGCACCCGCTCCACCGCCCCCTTGTCCCCAGCAAGGACATGATTGCAAAGGGCAATCGAAGCGGATAGCCCTATCGCATATTTGTAGACGTAAAAGGCGCTGTAAAAATGAGGAATCCGCAGGCACTCCAGCTCTAGGGGTGCTTCAATTTCAAGAACCTCGCCTAGATAGCTCTCAAGAAGCTCACGATATGCGATTCGGAAGAAGTCTAATGTAAGAGCCAACCCTTTTTCCTCTGCCGCATGAATCTTATGTTCGAACTCAGCGAACATCACCTGCCGGTAGAGTGTTCCCCGAATGTCGTCGATTTGTCGGTTGAGGATATAGGCCCTCAATAGAGGATCTTTCTTTGCCGGACCTTCAAGATAAGCATGGGTTAACAGCTCCTCGTTGAAGGTAGATGCCACTTCTGCCAAGAAAATCGGATAGTGGGAGTCCTGATAGGGCTGAGCTCGGTGACTCAACCAAGAGTGCATTGAGTGACCTGCCTCATGAGCCAAGGTGTACACATCCGAGAGAACATCTTCCCGATAGTTCATCAATATGTAAGGAGGATTTCTGTAACTACCACTCGAAAATGCCCCACTACGTTTTCCTTTATTTTCATAGCGATCGACCCAACGATCTGAACCCAATCCCTTTTTCAGAACCCCCACATACTCCTCCCCCAAAGGACGGCAGGCATCGGTCACCAGTCGGGCTGCTTCCTCATAGGAGGTCTTCTTTTGCATCTTCGCAACAAGCGGAACCTGAAGATCCGCCGAACGAAGTTCGGTCAACTGCAATACTTTCTTCCTAAGACGATGATACTTTTGCAAAGGAGCCAAATTATCTCGAACCGTCGAAACTAATTTATCGTAGACCGCTTCAGAGACACGATCCGGAAAGAGGGATTGAGCTCGAGCACTGGAATGCCGACGGGCCTTCGCCCGAAAAACATCACCCTTGACGGATGCAGCCAGTGCGGCCGAAAGGGTACAAGCGTGCTGCTCGAACTCCGTGTAATATTGAACCCAAGCAGTTCGTCGAACTTCCGTACTTCTCCGCTGAAGAAGAGAAGCAAAGGTTCCATGACTTAATTCCACCTCAGTTCCGTCCTCATCCCGGACCTTGCCGAAACGAAAGTCCACATTCGTCAGTTGAGAAAAGATTTCGTCTGGTCCTCCAAGAACTGGCCCGACCAAAGACAAAATCCGCTCCTCCCCTTCCCCCAGAATATGGGGTCGATATCTCCGAATTCTTTCCAGTTTCCCCAACCACTCCTTCAGTCGGGGATGCTGGAGGAAGCTCGACCAGTCCGAATCCGGAATTTTCATCAGTTCAGGCAGAAACCAAGAGGACTCTTCCGCTAACTCGGTCTGAAGATGGTCGAATCGAAGAGACCGATCTCGAGCGGCCCCATCTCCTTCATCTTCGCAAACTCGCAGACTTGCGTACTGCCCCACCCTTTCCATCAGTAGATCAATCTCCCGGTCCACATCCAACGCTTCAGCCAGATTTTCGGGGTTCGACAACTTGCCTTTCCAGGAAAGAAGTCGACCCTTCATTTTTTTGCACTCCTCCAGTGCTTTCTCCCATCCCTTCGCATCGGGATAAAGGGGGGTCAGATCCCAAGTATTTGACTCTTTGACCTCAGAGCGGATTGGAACCATTCGGGTGGGCGCTGTTGCCGATGAAGATGCCATCCGTCGAGACTGCCCAACTCTTTTCCGCGCACCATCTTCTCCTCCGCTTGCTGTTTATGAATTTTTCCTCCAACATATACGTATGGCTGAAAGCACTTTTTTTGCACAAAGGGGCGCTTCCCGCGTCACCCCGAAGATCATGAAGAACCTTCTTCATAGGCTTCCCCTCCTGAAAGCTGAATTCACCCAGATCCACGCTCCGAAATTTCCCCATTTGGTCGATCAGCTCGAATTCCTTGCAGATGTGGTCGAAGATTTCGCTGAAGGCGTATATCAGGATATTCCCTACACTGCCGCCGCTGCATCTGCTTTCGCTATTATCTACACTCATCGACTGCTGGATATTATCCCCGACTTTGTTGCTCAAATTAGTTTCGAGGATGACTCCGCCGTTGTCCGTGCCGTGCTGATGCTGTACGAGAAAGATTTTGAAAAATATGCGCATGTCCAACATCTGAATTGGAAAAAGATCACTCTCAAGCCTTGATCGGCCCTATCGGAGCATGAGCCCTGCCCGCTGGACCGACTCCCTCGAAAACCTTTTTGGCCCTTGGGCCGTCCCTTACCTCACCCGCGGCTTGGTCGTTTTAAATGCAGGGGCTTGGCTCCTGAATCTTGCCTCCCCGGGATTCACCTCGATTCTCAAGCTCAACCCAGAGCTTGTCTCACAAGGCGAATACTGGCGCCTTGTCACTTTTCTCTTTGTTCCCTCCAATTCAGCTCACCCCATATTTCTACTCCTTTTTCTTTGGTTTCTTTGGTCGATCGGGGATGCACTCGAAGAGGTATGGGGATCTTTTCATCTGAATCTTTTTTTTCTTTTGGGAATCGTATCTGTCGTTGCTGTTGCTTTTCTCCAACCGTCTATCCCCGTTAACCCATTCTATCTTCATAACTCCCTTTTTCTTGCCTTTGCCACTACCTTGCCCGACCAAAAAGTTTTCTTCTTTCCACTTCCCATCCCTCTTTCCGTCCGCTGGGTCGCAGCGGTTAGCTCCGGACTCCTTTTTCTTCCCGCTTTGTTTGAGCCACTACTCCTTCCAAGTATGCTCGCGGGTCTCGCGGGTTATATCGCCTTTTTTCTACCGCCCTTTCTTCACTCTGCATGGGAGCGATTACGTCGCCGTTGACCTGAATGTGCCGCTGGCTTGGCATCGTTTTCCTGCTCCCTTCTTTTCTCATTTCTGCGACTGTTCCAATACCACCCTCCTGTCGGGCACTTCTCATCGCTCAACCCGAATCGTGGGACTCCACAAAAGCAACTCTCCATCTTTATCGTCGAACCTCCCCCTCCGACCCATGGATCCGTGATAGCTATCACCACTCCGTCCATTTGGGTCGGAATGGTTTGGCATGGGGCCGGGGCCTTCACACACAACAGGCGGGTCCTCAAAAGAAGGAGGGGGACGGAAAATCCCCAGCCGGCCTATTTCATTTGGGGAATATCCTTTACGGATATGACAAAAAGTCGGATCTGCCAGGCTGGCGCTACCGTCAGGTAACTGACCGGGACCTTTGGATCGAGGATCCGTCGTCCTCTCTTTATAATCGACATCTGATTCTTTCGGCCCACGAACCGTTCCCTCCATCAGAACAGTACCACCTCATGCGACAAGCAGACCCCGCGCACTCCCTGAAACTATTCATCCGCCACAACGCCCCACCTGAGGTCAAAGCAGGTTCCGGGAGTGCTATCTTTTTTCACTTATGCCGTAGCCACGATTCGGTGACAACGGGGTGTACCTCAATGGAGGAAGTAAGTTTTCGGCAACTTCTTCGTTCCTTCACACCGGCAGATCAACCCGTTTATGTTCTTCTTCCCGTAGATGAGTATGTTCGATTCCGAGACTCCTGGAAACTTCCCTAAAACATCTTCATGAATCCCTTTCTTTTGGATGCACTTGTCTTGGCTGCTTACTTCGCCGCCATTATGGGAATCGGTCTCTATTCCTCCCGAGGCCAATCCTCACTTCAAGATTACGCATTGGGCGGAAGATCCATCCCATGGTGGGCGGTCCTCGCATCCATTCTGGCAGCAGAGATTAGTGCAGCCACCTTTCTGGGAGCTCCTGGCGAAGGATACGAGTTAAGAAACTTCACCTATGCCCAACTTGCCTTGGGAACCATTCTTGCCCGTGTTCTGGTAAGTTGGATCTTCATCAAACCGTACTACACCTATCGGGTGGTATCGATTTACGAGTTTCTTGAGATTCGTTTTGGACCGACCACCCGACAAGCTGCGAGCGCTATTTTCCTAATCACGCGCGCCTTGGCCAGTGGCACCCGTCTCTACGTCGCTGCCATTATTTTGGTTCTAGGATACGAAATGGTCACAGGAACACGCCCTACTCAATCCCAAGAACTAATCATAACTTTTGCGTCTCTCCTGTTTCTTGTTGCCCTCACCGCCGTCTACACTGCCATGGGGGGGATCAAAGCGGTTGTCTGGACCGATCTTATTCAATCGGTCGTAATGTTCTCTGGGCTTGGGTTCGTTCTTTGGCACCTCGCTCACTCCATTCCGGGTGGTTGGGCTGGATTTCATGCCAAATTACAACAACCGGGCGATCTTTCCGTTTGGAGTCTCGGCCAGATTCATCAAGGAAGCCTTTTCGCCAACCTAAAATCTGTTCTCGAAAGCGAATATACGCTTTGGACGGCATTTTTTGCTGCAACATTTGTTACTATGGCCACCCACGGAACCGATCAGGATATGGTTCAACGAATGCTGACTGCCAAGAATCCAGCGAGAAGTCGCTTGGCTCTGGTCGCCTCCGGATTAGCCGATATTCCCATCGTGATGGCATTTCTTACCATCGGAATTCTGCTTTGGGTTCACTACCAGTACTCCCCCAACCCCCATCTTCCGGAACGAAATGCCCATATTTTTGCCTTCTACATTCTCGAAGAACTTCCTCCGGGCCTTCGAGGCCTCCTCATCGCGGGTATTTTTGCGACTACCATGGGCTCTCTCAGTACAGCGCTCAATGCATTGGCTACCTCTTGGGTCCGCGACTGGTATGAGCCTTTTCTTGCCCCTCGATTTAAGAGGCCGAACTCTCTCCGGGCTGCACGATGGAGTACTGTCGCTTTCTCGGGCATTCTTGTTCTGATCGGTGCAGCAACCGCCTGGATGGTCATTTCGAATCCTTCGTCGAGAATTCTTCCGATCGTTTTGGGGATATTTGGATACACGTATGGTTCTCTTCTTGGGGTATTTCTGTTAGGCGCACTCACAAAAAACCGGGGCTGTGATCGAGGCAATCTTTTTGCCATGGCGACCGGCTTTATTGTTGTGGCCATTCTTTCAGGCCTGCCCTCCGATCTTCTAAAACTTTTCGGATTTTCGCCCCTTCCCAGACCCGACTGGCTACCGATGATTGCCTTCCCTTGGAGAATTACCTTTGGAACATTAACGACGTTCCTAATTGCCCTCCTGTTCCGATCTTCGAAACCGATTCCCTCTCCCCAAGAACGAACCTTTCCAAGCTAGGGGGCCAACCTCTCCCTGACCCAGCCCTCTGCCTCTTTTCGGTATCGGAGACGATCGTGGAGTCTACTTTTTCTTCCCTGCCAAAACTCCCAAAGCGATGGAGAAAGACGAAATCCTCCCCAATTTGGAGGCCGAGATGGGTTGGCACCCAAGGTCTTTTCATGTTCTGCCCAGCTCTTCTCTAGGACTCCACGATTCGGAATCACCTTACTCTGAGGGGACGCCCATGCTGCATATCTTGAATCAAGGGGTCGGGAGCAGTAATACGCATCACTTTCGTCGGGGCTAATTTTCTCCACTTTCCCCTCCAAACGAACCACACGCTCCAACTCCACCCAGTGGAACTGCAAAGCCGCCCACGGGTTTTTGGTCAACTCGATCCCCTTCCGACTTTCATAATTGGTGTACCATACGATCCCTCGGGAATCGTAGCCTTTGATCAGTACCGGTCGTGTGCTGGGTCGACCTTCAGGCGAAACCGTTGCGAGGGTCATCGCGTTGGGCTCAGGAATCTCAGATCGAATGGCCTCGTTGAACCATTGGACGAACTGTTGAAGCGGATCGACATGGGAATGCGATTCATCGAGCTCAGCCTTTTCGTAGCTCTTTCTCAGATCCGCAATATTCGTATTTCCACTCATCCCCACCACTCTAGCACGCCCCTACCCCTGATGCCCACCCACGATCACATTGAGATTTCCAACACCGTACATTTAGACTTTTGACATTAAGTTGGATTCCCTTTGAGCAAAAATGGTGTCTTACCCCGTCTAGCTAGAAATCATTCCACAAGGACGCTAGATGTCGTAAGATGCCTTATGCTATTAAGCAACGAATTGGCTGCCAAAAAAAGCCATCTGGAAAGCCTGATCAAAGCTTGGCCCTCGGCATTCGTAGCTTATTCCGGTGGGGTCGACTCCGCCTTCCTTCTTTGGACAGCCCACCAGATCCTCGGTCCGAAAGTCACAGGAATCCTAGGCGACTCCCCCAGCCTTCCCCGCTCTGAGCATTCTGCCGCCCTAGCTTTCGCTCAAAAGAATGGGATTCAGGTCGAAATTCTTCGTACCCTCGAGCTTCAGGATCCCTCCTACACTTCCAACCCACCCAATCGTTGCTTTTTTTGCCGATCCGAGCTGTTTCAACGAATGGAGGAAGTGGCCCGGCTTCGAAAGGTTGCTGTGCTCGCGTACGGGGAGAACTTTGATGATTCTCAAGAAATCCGCCACGGCCAAAGCGCCGCAACTCAGTTTCACGTGGCTGCCCCCCTGAGGGAAGCTGCCCTGACCAAAGCAGATGTCCGCGCACTTGCCCGCCATGGAGGATTGGATGTCGCGGAAAAACCCGCAGCTCCTTGCCTATCGTCACGACTTGCCCCCGGGCTTGCCGTTACTCCAGATCGACTCGCAACGATCGAGAAAGCCGAAACAGTTATCCGAAATCATGGATTTCGAATTGTTCGAGTTCGCCATCTTGGAAGCAAAGCCTTGGTCCAAGTCTCCCCATCTGAGACTGCCCGTTTAAAGGATTCCAGCCTTCGCGAAAGTCTCACCCATGAACTTCAAGCGGCCGGCTTTCCTGAAGTTGATTTCGATCCAATCGGTTACCAAGGATCTGGACTGCGCTAATTTGTTGTTTCGGAGTCTTTCAACTTATCAAACTCGGTTAACGCCATCGCGACAACTTGATCCATATTATAGTACCGATAGGTAGCCAAACGGCCGACAAAGGTAACATTCTTCTCCATTTTCGCCTTGGCCGCGTACTTTTCATATAGCTCCTTTGAATCGGGAGCAGGCACCGGATAGTAGGCTTCCTTCCCAGGTCCAAAGTCCTCCGGATATTCTCGTACGATCGTCGTGACGGGAGATTTCTGGCCAGTGGCGTGTTTGATTTCGACCACACGGGTATACTCATGATCATTTGGGTAGTTCACTTGCATGGCCGGTTGAAAGAACTCCTGAGGAAGTGTCTCGGCCTCAAATCGCATCGATCGATAGGGCAACCGACCTTCTGAAAAATTGTAAAACTCGTCAATCATTCCCGTGTAGATCATTCGTTCGTACTTCACTGTGGGGGGCAGCTGACGATAGTCCGTATTGAGTCGGACAGTGATCCTCGGGTGCCGAAGGATTTTCTCAAACATCGCAGTATACCCCTCTTGGGGAAGTGCCTGGAAGGTTTCTATCACAAATCGGTTGTCCCGGTTCGTACGAACCGGAATTCGACCACAAACCGATGCATCCAGTTGGGATGGATCTCTCTTCCACTGCTTCTTCGTATAGTTTTTAAAGAACATTTCGTAGAACTTTCGCCCCACCTGGGACAGAACCATCTCTTCCGAGTTTTTTGGATTCGGAAAATCCTCCCGCCACTTGGCTAAAGTGGCCTCCATCTCTTCGGTCGTTGATGGACGCCCTAGATACTGCTCAAACGTGTTGAGATTGATCGGGAACTGCCAATATTTCCCTTCCGTCCAAACAAGGACCTGATACGTGACCTGATGCCATTGGGTAAACCGAC
>Ga0214921_10008151_pt1 | contig 13699 bp, 17 predicted proteins | sample LL1505_MetaG_FD_177992 | JGI IMG/M metagenome (GOLD analysis project Ga0214921, IMG submission 177992) | Freshwater microbial communities from Lake Lanier, Atlanta, Georgia, United States - LL-1505 | ecosystem: Environmental > Aquatic > Freshwater > Lake | place: USA: Georgia | collected... | reverse complement strand
CTGATTTAGCCAAGTTTCGAGGTTGGTCAACATCATTTCCTCGAGCTACCGCCATCTCATATGCGATAACCTGTAATGGAACAACTGATAAGACTGGTTGTAGTAATTGATCAACTTGTGGAATTCGAATTAAATGGTCAATACCATTAATTTCAAACTCACTTATCGCAATCACAACTGCTCCTCTAGCTTTAACCTCTTGAATATTACTTGCCATCTTCTCTGAAAGAATTGAACCTTGAGATGGCATAATCGCAACTACTGGGGTTCCGGTATCAATTAATGCAATTGGGCCATGTTTTAGTTCGCCACCTGCAAAACCTTCAGCATGCATATAGGCAAGCTCTTTTAATTTCAGCGCACCTTCCAAAGCAGTTGGATATCCAACATGCCGGCCTAAGAATAAAACAGAGTCAGCGCCCTTAAATTTTCTAGTTAGCTCTCGCAATGGTTCAACAGTTTCTAAGATTTGTTCTACTTTTGCTGGTAATTGAGTAAGTTGCTCAGTAATTTCTTTAATCTCTTTAGAATCTAACTTTTTTAACTGCTTTCCTATTTCCAGGCCAATCAAATACATTGCAATTAGCTGTGTGGCAAAGGCTTTAGTTGATGCCACAGCGATCTCTGGGCCAGCGTGGGTATATAGGACGGCATCAGATTCTCGGCCAATAGTTGAACCATTTGTATTACAGACTGAAAGAATGGTTGCACCTTTTGATTTTGCATACCTAAGTGCCATCAATGTATCCATTGTTTCGCCAGATTGCGAAATAGGAATTACTAAGGTTTTTTTATCAAGAGATGGTTCTCGGTATCGATACTCTGAAGCAAGCTCAACATCAACTGGGATATTGCCCCATTTTTCAATGGCGTACTTACCAACTAAGCCTGCGTTATAAGCAGTTCCACAAGCAACAATTACAATCTTTTCAAATTTCTTAAACTTCAATTTAAGATCTAATCCATTTAATCTGCCAATCAATGTGTCGGAAATGGCCTTAGGCTGCTCATAAATCTCCTTGAGCATAAAGTGAGAGAAGCCACCTCGCTCTGCCGCGCTTGCATCCCAAGATATTTCGTACTCCTTGGCTTTAACTACCTGCCCAGAAAGATCGGTAACTACAACTGAGTTTGGAGTTATTTCAACAACTTGATCCTGTCCTAATTCAAGTGCAATTTTAGTGTGAGAAATAAATGCTGCAACATCAGAGGCTAGAAAGTTTTCCTCCTTACCGATTCCAACTACTAATGGTGAATTACGTCGGGCACCAACAATATGTGATGGATTATCTGAATGAATTGCTAGCAAAGTAAACGAGCCTTTTAACTGCTTACAAACTTGGCGCATTGCTTGTGCTAAATCACCATTATTTTCTTTTCTAGCATCGCTTAACAAATGAACTACTGATTCGGTGTCGGTCTCTGATTTAAACTTATGCCCACGTTTTTCTAGCTCTGCTCGTAGCTGCACATAATTTTCAATAATTCCGTTATGAATTAAAGCTAACTTTCCTTCATTATCTAAATGTGGGTGAGCATTTGTATCAGTTGGACCACCATGTGTAGCCCATCTAGTGTGGCCAATTCCGCTGGTTGAATTTGGTGTCTTAGCCAAAGCATCCTCAAGATTTTTTAACTTGCCAGCACGTTTTTCAATAAATAAAGGTTTACCAATTTGGGTTGGTAGTGCTATTCCAGCTGAGTCATAACCCCGATACTCAAGTCGGCGCAAGCCATCAATTACTGGAGTAAGTGCGGAGTTTTTCCCGGTATAGCCAACTATGCCGCACATTTATAAACTCCTTTTATTGCTTAAGTTCTGATCTTACTAGTTGCGCTAATGATTCTGCGATTTTTTGGGTTAATTTTAAATCATTTGCTTCTACCATTACCCGGACAAGTGACTCAGTACCAGATGCACGTACTAGCACTCTGCCAGCACCAGCTAATTCCTTCTCTGATTCAAGGATTGCTTCCTTAATTTTCACTGAGGATTCAAGTCTTTCCTTAGCAACATCTTTAACATTTATTAATACTTGTGGATACTTTTCCATCGTTTTTGCTAGATCCAAAAGAGATTTTTTAGATTGAGCAACAACCTGCATAACTTGAAGAGCGGTTAATAAACCATCACCAGTATTTGAAAACTCTCGCATAATAATATGCCCTGATTGTTCACCCCCTAGGGTGTAATCACTTTCTAACATCTTTTCTAGCACGTAGCGATCACCTACTGCTGTCTTTTCAAAATTAATTCCTAATTTTTCCATAGACTTAATGAAGCCAAGATTGCTCATTACTGTGCCAACCACAGTTTTCTTATTCAACTTGTTTGATGCCATATATGAGGTGGCTAAAATATTTAATATGTAATCACCATCAATTACCTCACCATTATCTGCGATCAGCAAACAACGGTCAGCATCACCATCATGAGCTATGCCAAGATCGGAGCCACTTTTTTTGACCTCGTTGATTAAGTTATCTAAATGGGTTGAGCCGCAATTATCATTAATATTCCACCCAGTTGGCGCAGAAGAGATCGCAGTAACTGATGCGCCGGCTCTTTCATATGCCTGTGGTGCTACTACTGATGATGCTCCATTTGCGCAATCAACAACAATTTTAAGTCCAGCTAATTTTGTACTAACAGTTGATAGTAAGTGCGTTACATATCTTTCTTTTGCGCCCTCATCAAAAATTATTCGACCAACATTTAATCCGGTTGGCCTATCCCAAGGCTCACCCAATCTTGCTTCAATTTGAGCTTCAACCTGATCAGCTAATTTATCTCCGCCTTTGGCAAAAAATTTAATACCGTTATCAGGCATTGGATTATGAGATGCGCTAATCATTACGCCAAGATCGGCGCCACTTTCCTTAACTAAGAATGCCACCGCTGGTGTTGGTAACACGCCAACTCGATAAACATCAACACCGGCACTAGTTAGTCCAGCAACAACTGCTGCCTCTAGAAAATCTCCAGATGCTCGTGAATCTTGACCAACAATTGCTTTAGGTCGATGTCCAGTGAATGCACCAATTTCGCCAAGTACATGGGCTGCAGCAATTGCTAAATCAACTGCAAGTTCAGCGGTGAGATCAACATTTGCAACACCTCGTACACCGTCGGTGCCGAAGAGGGCCATATTAGATTTAAGCGAAGTTAGAAATTAACGCTTGCTGTATTGAGAACGCTTACGGGCCTTCTTAAGGCCGTACTTCTTACGTTCAATTACACGTGCATCACGAGTTAAGAAGCCAGCCTTCTTAAGTGTTGGACGATTTGCATCCGTATCAATTTCATTTAACGCACGTGCCACACCTAAACGAAGTGCGCCTGCTTGACCAGAAATTCCACCACCATTAATTCGGGCAAAAACATCATATGTACCCTCTGCACCTACAGTGCGAAACGGTTCAGAGACTGATTGTTGGTGAACCTTATTTGGAAAATAAACATCAAGTGGCTTGCCATTTACAACCCAACGACCAGAACCTGGCACTAAACGAACTCGTGCTACCGCCTCTTTGCGTCGACCAACGCCTCCGCCTGGTGCAGTAATTGCTTTACGATTAGTTGCAGCAGCAGGTGTGCTAGAGCTGTATGAAGTAGGTGTTGCCTCTTCGCCAGCTTCTAAAATATCGTCAGTCATTACTCTCCTATTACTTCTTTGTTATCTGAGAAACTTGATTAAATTCAAATACCTTTGGATTTTGTGCTGCATGTGGATGCTCAGGCCCGGCATACACCTTTAACTTAGTAGCAGCTGATCTACCAATAGAGTTCTTTGGCAACATTCCTTTGATTGCTTTCTCAACTGCGCGAGTTGGAAACTTTTCAAACATATCTGAGTAAACAGTTGAAGTCATTCCACCTGGATAACCAGAGTGTTGATAAGAAAACTTTTGTGAACTCTTTGATCCGGTTAGCACAACCTTTTCAGCATTAATGATTACTACGAAATCACCCATATCCATATGGGGAGCAAAGGTTGTTTTATGCTTTCCGTATAGTAAGTGTGCAGCGTGTGTGGCAAGGCGGCCCAGTACTACATCTTGAGCATCAATGAGATACCAACTACGGGTAATCTCACCAGCTTTTGGTGTAAAAGTGCGCACAACCATCTCGCTTTCTAATTTAAGGATTTTCCCAATCGGGTCATTTCCAGAGGGGCAAGATTACCTTCCGGCTGGCTTTGGGTCAAAACCGCATTCTCCCCCCGCCTAAAAATCAGCCCTCATCCTCATTAATCTCTTGGGTCGCTAGGTAATTCTCATAATTACTCAAATAATGCTCTGGTAATGGATATTCAATATTAATCAATGTCAATCCTTTTGCTGGAAATACATAACTATCTGAAAGTCTTTCTTTATTTCTTAAACTCTCCAGCATCCACTCTGGTTTAAATCTGCCTTCACCCACACATACTGCAGCACCAACTAAATTCCTTACCATGTTATATCTAAAGGAATTGGCTTGTATCTCACCTATTACTACACCATTTTGATCTCGATGCCATTGGAATTTAAGTAGATTTTTAACAGTACTCCCGCCCTCACGGAACTTACAAAAAGTGAAAAAATCATGCTCGCCTAACAATAACTTTGAACCAGCATTCATTAGCTCAACATCTAATGCTCTAAACCACTCTGCGCTGTCATACCTATCAAGAGGAGCGGTAACTTTGCCAGCATCAATTATTTTGTACTGGTAGGTGCGCGAAATAGGGGTAAAACGAGCATGGAAATTAGCTGGTGCCCACTTACTATCTAAAACTCTAATATCTGGATCTAAAATCTGATTTAATCTAAATGTTAAATTATCTATATTTGTTTGCGCTGGTAAATCGGTATGAATTACTTGGTGTTTTGCATGCACACCAGCGTCGGTTCGCCCAGCCACAATTGTTGATACTTGGCTTTGGGTAATAGTGCTTAGGGCTTTTTCTACCTCTTCTTGAATTGTCCGCACTGCTGGTTGTTTTGCCCAACCTGAAAAATTTGTTCCGTCATAGGTTAAATCAACTCTTAAACGAGAAAACCCACTCTCAACTTCAAGAGTGGGTTTAGTCATAATCTTTTAAAGGTTAGCGTTATTACTCAGCTTTCGCTGCTGCTTTTTTAGCTACCTTTTTTGCAGGTGTTCCAGATTCAACCATTTCAATCACTGCCATTGGTGCATTGTCACCTTTGCGCGGACCGATTTTGGTAATTCGGGTGTAGCCACCGTCACGAGATGCAAAGCGTTGTGCAATATCGGTAAACAGAGTGTGCACAACAGATTTACTAGAAATTCTTGCCATTACTCGACGACGTGCAGGTAGATCACCTTTTTTTGCATGAGTAATTAATCGCTCAGCAAGTGGGCGAAGACGTTTTGCCTTTGCTTCGGTTGTTGTTAACTTTCCCTTTTCGAAAAGTTGTGCAGCAAGTGTGCCCAGCAATAATTTCTCATGTGCTGGTCCACTTCCTAAACGCGGGCCTTTACTTGGCTTTGGCATGATCTCTCCTAGACCTCTTCTGCGTCGACAAGTTCATCATCAACGTTGCTTCCGTAATTTGCATGCTTAGTTGGATCAAAGCCAGCTGGGCTGTCCTTAAGTTGCATTCCCATAGATTGTAATTTCGCCTTAACCTCATCAATTGACTTGGAGCCGAAGTTACGAATATCCATTAGATCTGCCTCTGAACGAGAAAGTAGTTCACCAACTGTGTGAATTCCTTCGCGCTTTAAACAGTTATAAGAACGAACTGTTAGATCAAGATCTTCGATTGGTAGCGCCATATCCGCAGCTAAAGCTGCATCTTGAATGGAAGGTCCCATCTCAATTCCTTCAGCGTTGGCATTTAATTCACGAGCAAGGCCAAATAGCTCAACTAATGTCTTACCAGCAGATGCCATTGCATCAGATGGCTTCATTGATCTCTTGGTCTCAACATCAATAACTAAACGATCGAAGTCGGTACGTTGCTCAACACGAGTTGCCTCAACTTTATAGGTAACACGAAGCACTGGTGAATAAATAGAGTCAACCGGAATTCGGCCAATCTCTCCACCTGCCTGCTTGTTTTGTACCGCAGTGATGTAACCACGGCCTCGTTCAACAGTTAACTCGATCTCAAACTTTGCCTTTGAGTTCAAAGTCGCAATATGAAGCTCTGGGTTGTGTACTTGAACTCCCGCTGGAGCTGCCACATCTGCACCAGTAACAATTCCCTCACCATTTTTACGAATGTAAAGAAGTGATGGTTCATCATTATCTGAAGATAAAACTAGGTTTTTGATGTTTAGAACGATCTCTGTTAGATCCTCTTTAACACCTTCTAAAGATGTGAACTCGTGCAGTGCATTATTTACTCTAATCCCGGTAACAGCAGCACCTGGAATTGAAGATAACAATGTGCGACGAATTGAATTACCAAGGGTGTAACCGAAACCTGGTTCTAGTGGCTCAATAATGAACCGGGAACGGTACTCGCTTACTACTTCCTCAGTGAGGATGGGGCGTTGTGCAATTAGCACTGTTTTCCTCCGTTAGTTCTGGAAGACCCTCTATTTGATCTTCCGGTTGGTATTCTCGATATTTAGTTTTACTGCTTTAAATCTTTACTGCTGAAGAACTTGATTACTTGGAGTAAAGCTCAACGATTAGTTGCTCTTGTACTTGAGTATCAATAATTGGGCGGGTTGGAACGGCGTGGATCAGGATTCTCATCTTGGAACCAACAACCTCCATCCATGCTGGAACAGCCTTCTCACCAAGCTCTGCACTTGCGACGATAAATGGTGTGGTGTCCAGCGAAGCTGGCACAACATCAATTACATCCATAGGTGTAGTTCTAAATGATGGAATGTTTACGCTCTTGCCATTTACTAAGAAGTGACCGTGGCGCACTAATTGGCGTGCCATGTCACGGCTCTTTGCAAAGCCAGCGCGGAAAACAACATTGTCTAGACGAGTTTCAAGTAGTACCAAAAGATTTTCACCAGTCTTACCTTGCAGACGGTTTGCCTCTTCGTAGTAACCACGGAACTGCTTCTCTAGTACTCCGTAAATACGTGCACACTTTTGCTTCTCACGCATCTGTAGTAAGTACTCAGAATCCTTTGAGCGAGCGCGGCCATGTTGTCCTGGTGGATATGGACGTGACTCAATTGGACACTTTGGTCCATCGCACTTAGAGCCCTTAAGGAAGAGCTTTACTTTTTCGCGACGGCATCTTTTGCAATCTGCACCGGTATAGCGAGCCATAGTTTTCTCCCTTTCCTTATACTCGACGTGGTTTACGTGGACGGCAACCGTTGTGTGGTGCTGGAGTTACATCTGCGATGGCTCCAACCTCAAGTCCTGCTGCCTGTAATGAACGAATTGCAGTTTCCCGGCCAGAGCCAGGTCCCTTAACAAATACATCTACCTTCTTTAAACCATGCTCCTGTGCTTTACGAGCGGCAGCCTCTGCTGCCATTTGTGCTGCGAATGGAGTTGATTTACGAGAACCTTTAAATCCAACCTGACCAGATGATGACCAAGCAATTACGCCACCTGCTGGATCGGTAATGGAAACAATGGTGTTATTAAATGTGCTCTTGATGTAAGCATGACCGAAGGCAACATTCTTCTTATCCTTCTTACGTGCTTTAATTTTCTTAGGAGCTGCTTTAGCAGCATCCTTAGCTGGTTTAGTTTTTTCGGCGGCCATTACTTGGTCTCCTTCTTCTTACCAGCGATTGCAACACGTGGACCCTTACGAGTACGAGCGTTGGTGTGAGTACGTTGTCCGCGGACTGGCAATCCCTTGCGGTGACGTGATCCTTGATAACTTTGAATCTCAACTTTGCGACGAATATCGCCAGCAACCTCACGGCGTAGATCACCCTCAATTTTGTAATTTGCTTCAATGAATTCGCGAAGCTTTGCCAAATCTGGCTCCTGTAAATCTTTAACTCGGATATCTGGTGAGATACCGGTGGCAGCAAGTGTTGCTTGCGCACGGGTAAGACCCATTCCGAAAATATAGGTGAGTGCGATTTCAACCCGCTTTTCGCGAGGAAGATCGACACCAACAAGACGTGCCATATTACTTACCTGTTTCTTTTATCCGAAAGGTCCTCCGCAATGCCTCCAGGTATTCCTACCTGGCCTCAGCCTTTCGGACTGAGGGTCATAATTAAGTTTTATCTTAATTACGTTACATCACGCGTTTTTTAAATTAACCCTGACGTTGTTTATGACGTAGGTTTTCGCAAATAACCATTACGCGACCATTACGACGAATGACTTTGCACTTGTCGCAAATCTTTTTCACGCTAGGTTTAACCTTCACGATTACCTTTCTAACAACAACAGTTTAAAAATTATTTATTTGTAACGATAAATAATTCGACCTCTAGTGAGGTCATATGGACTAAGTTCTACAATCACTTTATCCTCTGGCAAAATACGAATGTAGTTCTGTCGCATCTTTCCACTGATATGTGCTAAAACTTTGTGTCCATTTGTTAACTCAACTCGGAACATTGCGTTTGGTAGTGCTTCAGCAACGGTGCCTTCGATTTCAATTGCACCGTCTTTCTTGGCCAAGCGATACCTACTTATCTGTTCTAAATCAGGTTTACCCCTTGCGAGGCAGGAGGGATAGTTTATGCGTGTGGGCTGAAAAAGAAAAATCCGCTAACCGCCCCTAAATCTATGCGGGAAAATCCATCACCGATCAGAGTAAATCTGAGATTTTCAGGCCTAATCTGCCTAACTGCTCCTTGCCGCCATCGAAAGCGGTGAGAACAAATGGTTTTCCATCTGGTGCGATTGTGTAGGTATGTTCAAAGTGGGCACCCTTTGATGAATCGTGTGCAACTACCGTCCAATCATCACTTAATACCTTAGTGCGTTCACTGCCCCTAGTAATCATTGGTTCAATTGCTAACGCCATTCCAGCAACTAGCTCTGGTCCATTTCCAGCTGGGCCAAAATTTAAAATGTGTGGCTCTTGGTGCATCGCACTACCAATTCCATGACCACCATACTCACGCAAAATTCCATACTTACCTTGCGAATTTATATAACCTTCAACTGCTGCTGAGATATCGGTTAGCTTAGAACCTTTCTTACCAGCTGCAATGCCTTGCCACATCGATTCGCAGCAAACATCCATTAACTTTTGATCTGCTGGGTCAATCTCGCCAAGCCCGAATGAGATCGCTGCATCACCATGCCAGCCTTCAATTATTGCACCAAAATCAATTGATAAAATATCTCCAGAAACAAGTTTTCTTTTGTTAGGAATTCCATGGACTACCTCCTCATTTACTGAGGCACAAATAACTGCTGGAAAGCCATGGTAGCCAAGGAAAGATGAGGTTGCCTGATGTTTTGCCAGATTCTTAACTGCAATCTCATTTAACTCAACAGTTGTCATTCCAATTTGAGCACTTTCTTTAATTAACTTTAATGTATCGGCAACAACTAATCCCGCTTTCCGCATGGATTTTAATTGGTCTAGTGTTTTTAACTCAATTGCCATAAATCTACTTAAGGGCCGAAATTGCTTTTTCAGTAATTGCCGCAACATCGCCTATAGCTGAGATATTTTTAAGTAATCCGGCAGATTTATAAAAACTAATAATTGGCGCAGTTTGCTGGCTATAAATCTCTAATCTGCGAGCAACTACCTCCTCTTTATCATCTTCGCGTTGATATAACTCACCTTGGCATTTGTCACAAACTCCCGCCATCTTTGGTTTTTCAAACTCAATGTGAGATGAAGCTCCACAACCACGACAGGTTCTTCGCCCTGATAACCTTTTAACAATCTCAGAATTATCAATTGTTAACTCAAGGACCGCATCTAGCGGCATCTTCTTTTTAAGGAGTATTTGATCAAGAACTTGTGCTTGATTTGTATTTCGAGGAAAGCCATCTAACAAAAAGCCATTTTCTACATCTGGATTACCCAATCGATCTTCAACCATCTCATTTGTTACTGAATCTGGTACTAATTCTCCACGATCCATAAATGCTTGTGCTTGTTTGCCAAGATCGGTTCCATTTTTTAAATTAGCACGAAAAATATCTCCGGTTGAGATATGCGGGATTTTAAAGTACTTAGCTAAATGAACTGCCTGTGTTCCTTTACCAGCACCTGGTGGTCCAACCAGGATTAATCGCATTAGCGCAAGAACCCCTCATAGGAACGTTGTTGTAGTTGTGACTCAATCTGCTTGGCAGTATCTAAGCCAACGCCAACAACGATCAAAATAGCAGTTCCACCAAATGGGAAGTTCTGAGAAGCTTGGAAGAGAATTAAAGCAATGATTGGAATTATTGCTACAAATGCTAGATATATAGAACCTGGCGCCGTAATTCTAGAAAGTACATACTGCAAGTACTCAGAGGTTGGCCGGCCCGCTCTAATTCCCGGGATAAATCCGCCGTATTTCTTCATATTTTCAGCGACCTCATCAGGATTAAAAGTAATTGCAACATAGAAGTAGGTGAAGAAAATAATTAATAATGCATATGTAGCTACATAAATTGGGTGATCACCCTTAACAAGATTCTTTGAAATCCAAGTTGCCCAAGCAGACTGGCTGCCACTGAAGTTAACAACTAAAGATGGAATATAAAGCAATGACGATGCAAAAATTACTGGAATAACACCAGATTGATTAACCTTGATTGGAATATAGGTACTAGTACCACCATATTGTTGACGTCCTACCTGACGCTTTGCATACTGCACAGGAATACGACGTTGCGCTTGCTCAACAAATACCACCGCTGCAACCACCAGAATTCCAACTGCCATCACAAATAGGAAGGCAAACCAACCCTTTTGTAGCTTAATTGACCAAAGTTGTCCTGGAAAACCTGCTGCAATTGAGGTGAAAATTAAGATTGACATTCCATTACCAACACCGCGATCGGTAATTAACTCACCTAGCCACATAATCACAGATGTTCCGGCTGTCATTACCGCAATCATGGTAACAATTCGAACTAGTGATGAGTCTGGAATAATTGGTAGCGAACAATTTGAGAAGATTCTTCCCTGAATTCGTGCCACCGCAATTAACCCAGTTGACTGCAAAATAGCAAGACCAATAGTTAGATAGCGAGTGTATTGAGTTAACTTTGCAGTTCCAGATTGTCCCTCTTGCTTTAACGCTTCAAATCTAGGGATAACAACTGTTAACAGCTGAACAATAATTGAGCTAGTTATGTAAGGCATGATACCGAGAGCAAAAATACTTAGGTGTAGTAGTGCGCCACCGCTAAATAGGTTAATTAAGCCAAATAATCCACCAGTGTTTGCCGTTTTTAAACACTCCTGCACATTTACATACGAAACGCCAGGTGTTGGCACAACTGAACCAAATCTAAACAGAGCCATAATAGAAAGGGTAAAGAAGATCTTCTTACGTAGGTCTGGCGTACGAAAGGCCATCGCGAATGCATTTAACAAGATCTGTTCCTTTCTACTTAACTATTAAAGAGTCTTTGCCGAGCCGCCAGCTGCTGAGATTTTCTCAGAAGCAGAGCTTGAGAATGCATGAGCTAACACAGTTACCTTCACTGAGATCTCGCCATTACCAAGTACCTTAACTGGGTATCCCTTACGAGCTGCGCCCTTTTTAACTAAATCATCAACTGTTACATCTCCACCTTTTGGATAAAGTGAATTAATAGTTGAGATGTTAACCGCCTGATACTCGACTCGCTCTGGATTCTTAAATCCACGAAGTTTTGGTAAGCGCATTACTAATGGCAACTGACCGCCTTCAAATCCAGCACGAACTACGTTACGAGCACGTGTTCCCTTGCCGCCTCGTCCGGCAGTCTTTCCTTTAGAAGCTTCACCTCGACCCTTACGAGTCTTAGCTTTCTTAGCTCCTGGAGCTGGACGTAAATGATGAACCTTTAGCACCATTGTTATTCAACCTCCTCGACAGCAATTAAGTGACGAACTGCGTAAACCATGCCACGAATCTCTGGTCGATCTTCTTTAACAACAACATCACCAATTCGCTTCAAACCAAGTGAGCGAAGTGTGTTTCGTTGATCAGGAGGATTACCAACCTTAGATCTAACCTGGGTAACTTTTAATCTTTTCATTAGGCACCAACCTTTACCTGTTCAGCAATTAAACGAGTAAGAGCAGCAGGTGCAACATCCTCTAATGGGCGTCCGCGACGAGCAGCGATTGCAGTTGGATTCTCTAGCATTTTTAATGCCGCTGCAGTTGCATGCACCATATTAATTGGATTACCGGATCCTAAAGATTTTGATAACACATCAGTGATACCAGCACACTCAAGAACAGCGCGAACTGGACCGCCAGCAATAACACCGGTACCAGGAGAGGCTGGGCGAAGCAAAATAACGCCAGCAGCCTTCTCACCTTGTACAGGGTGAGGGATTGTTCCATTTAGTAATGGCACCTTAAAGAAATTCTTCTTGCCATCTTCAACTGCTTTAGCAATTGCTTGTGGCACCTCTTTAGCTTTGCCATAACCAACACCAACAGTTCCTTTGCCGTCGCCAACTACAACTAATGCAGTGAAGGAGAAACGGCGTCCACCCTTAACAACTTTGGCAACACGGTTAATGAAAACTACACGCTCGGTATATGGAGACTTTTCCTTTTGGAAATCACCATCGCGACGTTCGCGTTTTTCGCGTCCGCCCTTTGGTCTTTCCTCCCGGGTACCGGTGGTAGGGGTTGTATTACCGGCCATTAGAACTCCAATCCATTTGCACGTGCACTAGTTGCAACTGCTGCAACTCGCCCGTGGAACTTATTACCACCGCGATCAAAAACCACAGTAGAAATTCCTTTTTCTTTAGCACGTTTAGCGATTAATTCGCCAACCTGCTTTGCCTTGGCAGTCTTGTCGCCAGTAAAAGTTCTTAGATCTTTCTCCATAGTGGAGGCAGATGCCAATGTAGTTGATGTCGTATCGTCAACTACTTGAACAAATAAATGACGAGCGGAACGAGATACAACTAAACGTGGTCGATCAGCTGTGCCAGATACTCGCTTGCGCAGACGGAAGTGACGACGGGCGCGGGCCTTTGTTGGAGATCCCTTAACGACTTTATAACCGATAGCCATTATTTCTTACCTGTCTTTCCTTGCTTGCGGCGAATATGTGCGCCTTCCAGATGCAGACCCTTACCTTTGTAAGGATCAACTTTGCGTAGTTTCTGAATCTTGGCAGCTGTCTCACCAACTAATTGTTTGTTAATACCAACAACGGTGATCTCAGTTGGGGAATCAATTTTAAAAGTGATTCCTTCATCAGCAATAAAGTTAATTGGATGGCTATAACCAAGTGCAAACTCAAGGTCTTTACCCTTAGCTGCCACTTTGTAACCAACACCAACAATATTTATCTTCTTACTGTATCCCTTAGTTACACCCTCGATCATGTTAGAGATCATGGTGCGAGACATGCCATGTAATGAACGAGCTTCGCGGCTCTCGTCTGGGCGGGTAATAGTAAGAGTTGTACCCTCTTGCTTTGCAGCAATTGGACCAGCTAGTACATGAGTCAAAGTTCCTTTTGGTCCTTTAACTGAAACAGATTGTCCAGCCACATTTACCTCAACTCCAGATGGAATTGTGATCGGCATTTTTCCAATACGTGACATCAGATCACCATACGTAGGCGAGAACTTCTCCGCCTACTCCTTGT
>Ga0214921_10008150_pt1 | contig 13700 bp, 9 predicted proteins | sample LL1505_MetaG_FD_177992 | JGI IMG/M metagenome (GOLD analysis project Ga0214921, IMG submission 177992) | Freshwater microbial communities from Lake Lanier, Atlanta, Georgia, United States - LL-1505 | ecosystem: Environmental > Aquatic > Freshwater > Lake | place: USA: Georgia | collected 2015-05-28 | reverse complement strand
ACGAATGTCTAAGTAATGAATCTATTATTTTTTTACAGCCACGCAAATTTAGATTTTGTAAAGACTTTAATTCTGATAAATATTCTAGTCCAATATCTGTTATTCGTATACAATCTGATAAATTAAGACTTTGTAATGATGATAATTCTGCTAAATGTTTTAAACCAATATCTGTTATTTGTAATCCACATAAATTAAAAATTCGTAAAGATTTTAAATCAGATAAATATCCTAGACTAAGATCAGTTAATAATATACAATAAGACAAATCTAATTTTTTTAAAGATGTTAGGCCAGATAAATTTTCAATACCATTATCTGTTATTAGATTACAATTATATAAATCAAGATTATTCAAGTATCTTAATGAGGTTAAATATTTTAGTCCATTATCTGTTATTTTTACACACCAAAATAAATTAAGACATTGTAATGATGTTAGATTAGATAAATGTGTTAGTCCTATATCTGTTATTTTCGTACAAATAGATAAATCTAGATTTTGTAAAGATATTAGATTAGATAAGATTTTTATTCCATTATCAGTAATATCTTCACACCAAGATAAATTAAAATTCTTCAATGATGTTAGATTAGTTAGATATTTTAATCCTAAATCAGTAATTCTTTCACATTGAGATATATCAAGACTTGTTAAAGTAGTTAAATCAGCTAAATGTTTTATTCCTATATCTGATATTTTAGAACAATCTGCTAAAATAAGATTTTGTAAAGATTTTAATTTAGCAACATCTTTAAGTCCATAACCTGTTATTTTTCTACAACTGGACAAATTAAGATTTTGTAAATATCTTAGATTGGTTAAATATTCAAGACCAAAATCTGTTATTTCATTAGACCAGGATAAGTTAATAGTTTGTAAAGTTGTTAGATCAGCTAAATATTTTAAACCAGTATTTGTTATTTTATCACATTGAAATAATTCAATATGTTGTAAAGATGATAAATCAAATAATTGTTTAATTGCATAATTTGATATTTGATCACAATAAAATAAAGAAAGACGATATAATTTATTGATATGATCTTTCTTTATTTTATTTAATATTTGATATAATTGATAATTATTAAGATCTATTGAGTCTATTTCTAAATTATTAATAATAAATTTATTATTATTAAATGATAAAAATATATTTAATATATTGTTATTTTTTATTTGAATTATTTTAAATTCAAATAGAATTTTATTAGTTTTCATAGAATAATTTTCTCTATTTGTCAATAGAAAATTAATGAAGGTTTCAAAATCATTAAATAATTTTGGTATTAATTCATTTGGTATTTTTGAAAATATATCATCATGTTTTGTAACACTTGATGATATTAAATATTTATTATAATACATATATTTATTATAATACATATAAGTTAATAAAAAGATATATTTGAGCTAAAGTATTGATCTCACCAATAGAGTTAAAAATTTAATATATACAAAAAAACTTTATTCTAATTAAATAAAGTAAGTAATTTGGTATCCTTTAATTCTTGTCTACCTGATAAAGTAACTATATCGCTATTTGTTTTTACAATATTATTAGATTGTATTTTATTTACTTCATTAACAGTATTAAAAAATAATTTACCATCTTTAATAGATAAATCTATATCAGATAATGATATATTATCTAATGTTTTACCATTTATCATTAAATCAACTATTTTTCCATAAGATATGCTGTAAATGTATGATCTAAGTGTATCTTTATCTTTATAATCTATTTGTATAGATAATAATTTTGTTATTTTTGCATACGACACTGTATCGATTCTATTTAATATAAGATCTAATCCTAAACCACTATTTATAAATTCAACTATTTCTTTATCAGCAAATATTTTTGTCGGATTTTTATTGAATTTGTCTATAATATACATCATATTATCAATTATGTTTGTGCTTACTAAAGTGTTATCTGTTAATATTGATGCACTTGATGTTAATCCAGCATTCATTAATCTAATTAATGTAAGAATACTACAAATTATATTAGAATTATTTTTTATTGTTGTTAGATATTGATAATTTGCATACGTAATAGTATTATCAGCAATTGTGTTTGATAAACCATTGTTCATCAAAATTATTATTACACTTGATTGTGATGGTTTAGGATATCCTAAATTAATTAATTTATTGTATTGATTATATGTAATTGTATTAGTACTAATTGTATTAGATAATTTTAAATTAAATAAATCTCTCCAGTTTAATATATTTAGCAAAGAATAACCATTTATTAACATATATATTAATTGTTGTGGTGTAAATGCATTATTCTTCCCCTCTTTATCAAATTTATTAATATCAAGAATATCGAATATATTTTTAAATATACAAGGATTATATGACTCAGGTAGACCTTCAGTAAATACATTCAATGATTGATTTAATCCAAAATTTAACATTTGAGCAATTTGTTCATCTGTTATGTTTGCCTTATTAAATTTCTCATAAGTTGCATATGATAACATTTGTTTAGTATTTAATTTTGTAATATCTAAACCCTTATCTAATAAACCAATTATTTTTGAATAAGGATATCCGGCATTTAATAAACCTAAAGTTATGTATAAACCAATTTTTTTATTAAGTATTAAATCATTATTTTCATTGGCACTTAATCCAAATAATCCTTCTACATTATATGATGTATTTAACAAATTAGGTGTCAATTTTAAAATTTGTTCATAAGTAAAATTTACATTTATTAAATTATCAATTTGTTCTGGAGTAAATGTTTTATTTGACAAATCATTAATTTGTACAGGAGTAAAATCTACATTTATTAAATTATCAATTTGTGCAGAAGTAAATTTTCTACTTAAGAAAAATTTAATTTGATTATAAGATATTCTATACTCTAAATTATCAATTTGTGCAGGAGTAAAAGATATTCTTTCTAATTCTGAAATTTGTTCTATAGTAAAACTAGAAGCATTTTCTTGAATAAATCCAGTCACAACTTTTTCGATAATTCTATTAGATGGTCTAGATTTTTTTTTTATTTTAATAATTTCATCATACGATTTTATATAGTCCCATTTATCAATTTCTTCCTGAGTAAATCTCTTTTTTAAATTATCAATTTGTCGCGGAGTAAAACTAGAACCATTTGGTTGAATATGTAATTTATCAATTTTGTTCTGAAGTAAATTTTTGTCTAACAAACTAATAATTTGTTCATAAGATATTTTACTGTTCAAATCAATAATTTGTCGCTCAGTAAAATTTTTATTTAACAAACTAATAATTTGATCATAAGATATTCTGCAGTTTAAATCATTAATTTGTTCTGAAGTAAATTTTTTGTCTAACAAACTAATAATTTGTTCATAAGATATTTTACTGTTCAAATCAATAATTTGTCGCTCAGTAAAATTTTTATTTAACAAACTAATAATTTGATCATAAGATATTCTGCAGTTTAAATCATTAATTTGTTCTGAAGTAAATTTTTTGTCTAACAAACTAATAATTTGTTCATAAGATATTTTACTGTTCAAATCAATAATTTGTTGCTCAGTAAAATTTTTATTTAACAAATCAGCTCTTTGTTTGTAAGTAAATCTAAAGTCTCTAGTTCCTAATACAAAATCTACTTTAAGTTTTTCCACTAAAGTTTTATCAAAATAAGTATCTAATAAATTAAAACCTAATTTATTACTATTACCTTCTTCTAATATCCAATCACAATCTACTTTTTCATTTCCGGTTTTATTTGTTGAATATCTAAAATTAAAATCCGTAAATAATTCCAATATTTGTATCATTCTTTTATATGGTTGATCGTTTAAATTACAACTAATTAGATCGAAGTTTTTTTTGAGATTTGTTTTAGTAATATTTGCATCATAATCAACATAATCATATACAATTTCATTAATTATATCTAGCAACGGTTGAAATTGTTTAACATCATTACTATTTTTTAGAATAATCTCACAACCAGAACAGATTTTAATATTTTGAGTATTATTATCGAATACCCAACCAACTAATTTTAATTGTTTGTATTCGATTCCAGAAAGTTTTTCATTTAAATTTGACTTAAACTCTTCTAATGTCCATCCTGAGTTATATTTAAAAATTATAATATTTAAATTAACACACTTAAGTAATTCATCAATATATTTAATAGAGTCTGATACAATTAATAGACCATTCGGATTTAGTAATTTTTTTAAAGAATCTAAATGTGATTCAATTTGACTAATTAAATTAGTAATACGTTGATGTTTTGTTTCTGACATTTTTTATAATATAAAATAATATTATAAAAAATGCATATGGTTAAATTTATCACCCATATGTATTTTTTTGAAAATAATATTATTAATAATTATACAAGAAAATTCTATATTTGTAATTAGATAAGATCATACATTTATTATGTAAAGTTCATTAATAAATCATAGAATAGTAAATATCCATATTTTATCACAAGCAATCTAAAACTATCTCATTAGTCTGATTCAGAATCTATTTCATTAAGATTTTCAGTTTCTTTTTTTTTTATTTGTCTTGCTCTTCTTTTAGTATTTCTTTTAGAAACTTCTTTTCTAGAAGCTTTTGTTTATTGTTTTTTTTCTTCTTTTATTGATTTTTTTTTTGCTTCTTTTAGATTTTTTTTACTAGAGTTTTTTACTTGTGATAATTTATTTTGTTTCATTTTTTCAATTATTTCTGTGATTATTTGCTCTATTTCTTCGTCAATATCAGCGTCTATTTCTGCGAACTTTTTTGCGGCTTCTTTAGCAGCTTCTGTTGCAGCTTCTGTTGCAGCTTTTATTGCGGCTTTTTTTGCAGCTTTTTTTGCGGCTTTTTTTGCGGCCTTTTCTGCTTTTGCAGCTTTTTCTGCTTTTGCAGCTTTTTTTGCGGCCTTTTCTGCAGCTTCTTTTTCGGCTTTTTCTTTAGCTTTTTTTGCGGCTGCTTCTTTAGCTACTTCTTTAGCTATCTTTTTGGCTTCAATTTCAGCAATTTCTTTAGCAGCAAAAAAAGCTTTTTCTTCAGCTTTTTTTGCTTTAGCAGCTATTTTTGCGGCTATTACGATTTCTTTAGCAGCTTTTTTTGCGGCTATTTTAGCGGCTTTTTCAGTTTCTTTAGCGGCTATTTTAGCGGCTTTTGCATCAGCTTTTGCAGCTGCTTTTTTTGCGGCTTTCGCAGCTTTACGGGCTTCTGTATCTTCATTATTCATTTATAATATATTATTATAAATGATTTTTATTATATTACCAGATGCATTTTTATACCATAAAAATATGTTAATATAAAAATATTATAATGTTTATCAATATATTATATATATGATGCATTAACAATATATATATTATTTTTTTTCAAAAATAATGAGATTAATGTTAGAGAAAATTCAAGACTTTCAACATTTATTAAGTAAATTTATTTACTTAATAAATGTCTTGAAATGTCTTGAATTCTTTGAACTGATAGCTCAAAAAAATAGAGAGTAGAAATGATCTATTATAATATTGGACATCTTCAAATCTTCAAATATTCAAATCTTCAAATGCTTAATAAATTTAATCAGTACTAATAACAACAGCAACTGCTTGATGATCTGAATATTGAAAATTTATCTTAGTATAATCATTATATATTTTTTTAGCAAATATAAAATCGACTTGTTTACCAAAAGGTGTAGTTACTCCAACTACACAGGAATAAAATCCCTCTTCATCTGTTAAATATTTATATTCTAGATCTAAATTATTAAAATTAAAATCTCCTATTATAAAATCAGGTCTAAGACTTAGAATTTGTTTTAGTTGTTTCTTTCTAAGTTTATAATTAAAATTAATAATATCATATAGATCATTTGCATAATAAAGAGAACCACTTCGATCGTAAAAACGCTTACCAATTTCCAAATGAGTATTAATAAATTTCTTGTTATGCAAATCAAAAGATAGAATCCAACGTTTCTGATCAAAATATTTTTCATTATATAATTTTTCAGAGTAGATATTTTTAATTGGTAAATTTTTCTTATATAATATAACTAGACCAATATGCGATGGATCCTTAATATATAAATATGTTGTTGAATCAATTTGAAGATCAGTATAATATTCTTGTAAAAAACAGATATCAATATTTAGATTTTGAATAAGTGCTAATAATTGTTCTAATATATACATTGGTTTATCATTTAAATTAATACTACGAAAGTTATGAACATTTAAAGTAAATAATCTTAAATTATTATCAGAAGTTGGGATTTTTTTAAAATATTCTATTTGTGATTGATCTAGTTTATTATTTATATAATAATTGATTAATTTGAAATCTGGATTATTTGCACTAAGTTTTATGTCAAAATTAATATCAAATGGATTAAAATGTAAATGTTTTATAAATTGCATTGAATCGTATTTATGATTAGGTCTTCTCTGTAATACATCACCTTGATTCCAAATAATAACCTCAGTACTTGTCATAGAATTATATGGTGTAAAGAAACCAGTTTTACCAGTGATACCATCAAATTGATCTTTGAAAAGTAACATAATACCATTTGCACAAACACGATCAATATTACCAGCACCATAATACCAACCAGTATATGATTTATCATAATTATTAGTAAAAGTGGTTATATCACCTTCTGGTAGATAAAGCCAAATATCTTTAAATCTAGTATATTTAGATATGTTATAAGCTTGATAATATTTATTAATTCCAACACCATATTTTACTTTGATTGCTTTATAAAATTCCTTGTATGTTATTTTGTCAAAGAATATTTTATCGGCTTTACCTTTTTTGAATTTTGCCCGAATTAAATCTATAATTATCCACATATTTTTATCATTAGTAATATTAAATAATTTAAGATCTTTTTTTAGTTTATATACTTGTAAACCACCAGAATATCTTTTTGAATAATAATAACCAACATATTTATCACCATAATAACCAAAAGGGACTGTATTATAAAACTCTTTTTCCTCGGTTGGTGTATAAAAATATTTGGTTCCTTTATAAATATAATTTCCTTTTTTTAAAATATAATTAACACCATCAGGTTCAAATTTATTTTCTAATGATGATCTAATTTTTTCTTCAATTGTTTTAAAATATGATAATTTTTTTGATAATTTTTCATAAACTGGATATATTCTAGCATAATTATCATAATCATAATCATATTTTTTTTGATCATATAATTCAATATACCATCCTAATTTATCTTTGTATTCATTTAAAATTATTGTTCTATCTGTTAAATTATTAATTCTAGGCTTCCATGAATATGAAAAATTTAAATTCGAATTTAACTTTTTTTTATCAATTTCAAAATCTTTTTCAGGATTCATTTAATACTATAATAGTATTAAATGAATAATTTTTAATTGTGACGTTTTAAAAATATTTACATAATTATTAATAATGCCTTTAGTTACTATCATCAGAAATAAATAATTGTTTTTTTTTTAGGAATATTATCTAATTCAATATGAATTTTTTTTATTATTTTATTCTCCATATTATTATCTATATTATTATCTATATTATTATCTATATTATTATCTATATTATTATCTATATTATTGGTATTAATTATATTACTAATATTATTAAATTTCTTCTCATCAAATAAATTTAATTTATTTAATCTATCAGAATTTGTGTTTGTGTTTGTGTTTGTGTTTGTACTTTTACTTGTACTAATATTAGTACTTGAATTTAAAACAGATGTATCAATATCTGATTTAGAATTTTGAATTTCTAATTCATTTAATAAAGTATTATTAGTTATCATTGATATTTATATAATAATCATATTGAAAAAAAATTGAAAAAAAAACTCATATTTACTTAATGCAAGTAAATTAATACTTAATAAACATTATAATGGAAGTACTTAATAATTTTTTTGTAGGAGTATTAGAAACGTCTAATCACACTGATTCAACAAATGAATCAAAACAATTATATTATAATGATATTCTAGAATCTGAAAATATTAATGGCAAAGGTAAATTATTTATAACTAATGAAAATTTATCACTTGTTTATAATGGTCCAATTGTAAATAGCAAAATGAATGGTAATGGTTATATTATTTATACATTAAATAAAGAAAATCCTTTGTATAAATCTTATCAAGGAGAATTACAAAATAATTATTACAATGGTGAAGGTATAATAACATTTACAAATGGTGATGTATTTATTGGAAATTTTTCAAAAGGAAAAAAAGATGGTCCTGGTAAAATGTATAATTCAAATGGTGATCTAACCATGGATAACATTTGGAAAAACGATATTATTTGTGGTAAAGTTGATTATATTGATTATTATCATAATACTAAAATTCCAAAAATTATTGGTCAATTATCTAATAGTATTAAAATTGGCCATTGGTTAAATATTCGCGAAGATGAAACAATCGAAAGAATTGATTATTATAATATTTCGGAATCTGAAACAGGATCAGGATCAGGGTCAGGTACAAGATCCGAATCTAAATCAAATGAAATTATTAAACAATTAATAACACATAACAATGGATATCCAAAAGTACAATGTTTACATTATGATAATAAACCATCTATTGAAGAACTTTGTATGGGAACTTTTAAATATTTTGATGATAAATTAATATATAAAACAAAACGATCAAATAAAAATAATTCTTCATCAGGTTCATCAAATTTAGACAAAGGAATTAATAATAATGATATTGATTATGCAAATATGTCAAAATATGCAACTATGTTAGATACTTCTAAAATTAAAGATCATACAATGTATCTTTATTTGGATTCAAAAGGAAAGAAAGTTAAAATAACTGAATTTATTAATAATAAAGAGTATGATTATATTGTTTATCTTGATGACGGATCAAATAAAAATGTTAAATATTTTGTTAATAATTTTAATATAAATCCTATTTCTAAACAAGTTACATGTAAATCATCAATTTATCAAATTGATTCTCATAGCGATATTAAATTACCCATGCTTTATTATGAAGGTGAAACAAATAATTCTTATTTACCACATGGTACTGGTATAATATATTCAAATGGGAATATTAAAATGTCAGGTATATTTGACAAAGGACATATTACTAATGGTATTCTGTGTGCTGAACATGATTCAAAAACATATTTATATTATGATGGGAGTTTTAAAAATGATAATCCAGATGGTGAAGGTAGTTTTTATGATCATAATAATAATAAGTTATACGATGGACAAGTATCGAATGGTAAACGTCATGGAGACGGAATTTCGTATTGGTTAAATGGTGTAAATAATTGGAAAGGCAGATGGCATCATGATAAAAAACATGGCAAGGGAACTTTATATGCAGATAATGGTGAATTAATTTGTCATTGTACACATAATAATGATCAATTTGAAGAATTTGACAATATTTAATGAGTAATTTACTAGTGTTAAGTAAATATAATTTACTTTATTTTATATAGACTTATGTGGTTTAATTGGTTTAATTGGTTTAATTGGTTTAATTGGTTTAATTGGTTTAATTGGTTTAATTGGTTTAATTGGTTTATTTAATAAAATAATTGAAAAATATAAATATAAACATAGGTATTATATAAATATATTATATTATATTATATTTAAATGAACAAACAACAAATAGCTCAAAATAAAAATATTCTAGTGATTTATGAATTACATAAAAATCAAGGAAAAAATCAAGGAAAAAATATTTTACAAGAAGAAACTGAACCTTCATTTTCTATATTTCCTAATATGCCTTTGATGAAATATGGTTTTTATTATTTCATTCATCAAACAAAAGATAAAATGGAAATGTTTGAAAAACCAGAATTAAAAAATAAAGAATTACATAAAATTGTCAATGCATATGAAGATATTGTCCCTCAAGAAGAATTTGTTAAACAAACTAAAAATGACAATTTAAAACCATCAGATGACATCAATAGTTTTAGTATTAAATATTTTAATTCAGATCGAATTATTTCTAGAGCTTTCTATAAATTATGGGAATTAATTATGATGTTTGATTTAATACCTGATAAAAAAGGTATTGTTTCACTACATATAGCAGAGGCTCCTGGATCATTTGTACAATCTGTTATATATTATCGTAATAAATTTTTTGCTGATAAATCATCTACCGATAAATATATTGCTACGTCTATTGAACCACAAAAAAAATCAACATCTGGTTATGTTCCTACATTTAATTCAGATCTAACATCAAATAAACAATTTAGTAAATGGTCACATGCTGATTCAGATTTAACCAAACCAAAAATTATTAAAAAATTTATAGAGGATAATTCAGGTTCTAAGGCAGATTTTATAACTGCAGATGGTGGATTTAATTGGAAAGATGAAAATTATCAAGAACAAGAAGCATATGTTTTACTTCTATGTGAAATTTATTGTGCAGTTAAATGTCAAAAAGAAGGTGGATCATTTGTAATTAAATTCTTTGAAACTTTTACAGAACTAACAATAAAAATGATAGAAATTTTAAAACAATTTTATGATAAAGTATATATTACTAAACCACTTTTATCTAGACCATCTAATTCTGAACGTTATATTGTTTGTATTAATTATACACCAGATAGTAAAAATTCAGAAAAATATTTGGAAAAAATATTTAATATCATTTCTGAAGCAAATTCTGAAGCAAATTCTGATAAGTATCTTGTTGATATTTTTCCTGAATATCAAATTACTCCTGAACTAGATATGATAATTAAATTATCTGCTACTGAAATGTCTAATGAACAACATAGACAAATTAACGAAATGATTAGCTATTTTAATGATGGTAATTATTATGGCGATGCATATAGAAAATATTTAATTAATAGAAGAAATGCAAACGATTTTTGGATTAGTACATTTTATCCACCAACTAATTCACAAAATGATTTAAAATCAACACGAGATTTAATATCTAAATTAAAATTAAATGATTTAACTAATACAAGTCAAAAATTATCTGAATTAAAATCTAAATTTGAAATTATCGTTTTTGATCTAGATACATCAAATATTAATGATTCTGATACTGAATCTGACACTGAATCTGACACTGAATCTGACACTGAATCTGACACTGAATCTGACACTGATACTAATATCAAATCCAAATCCAAAACCAAGACCAAAACTAAGCCCAATACCAAGACAAAGACCAATACTAAGACCAAAACCAAAACTTCAAAATAAAAAAGAATGTATATTTATTCTAGAGAATATTGAATCAATATTAAATTTTATTTTTTACAAATTTTTCATGTAAAATATGACCCATATCATTTCTTACATCATTTAAGTTTTTTTTACCAGAATCAATATCTGAAATATTATCTAAAAACATATCTAAAATAGATAAATCTGAATCATTAATTATTGTTTTAAATAAAAATGGGTATTCTTCTTTAAATGTAGGAACAAAATCAGCAAGTTCTTTATTATATTCATCGGGGTGGAATTTTTTTTTAAATTTCATATTATCTGTATTCATTTTTGTATGTAGTAATTTAACATATGAACTAATTAATTGTTTAAAATTAGTTGGATTTTGTTTAGGTTTACGTGTTGTATCAATTATATCTTCAGGATAGGTATATTCTGTATTTGATTCTGTATTGGATTCTGTATTTGATTCTGTATCTTTTATAATTGTTTCTAAATTTTCGGTATCATTATTTGATTCTGAATTAATATTTGACATAGTTTTTGACATAGTTTTTGACATAGTTTTTGACATAGTTTTTGACATAGTTTTTGACATTATTTTAATATTAGTATATGAATATATATATATGATTACGATTTAAATAGAAAAATTTTTCTATTTAAATCAAAATTAAATCTTTTTTATATAAGATCTATTATATATAACAATGTTTGATAAAGATACTATTTTTGATTCTAATACAATTAATTGCTTAAATGAGATTAAATATATTGTTATTTGGCAAGTTATTTGTGCGTTCTCGATTATTTTATATGGAACATTTCGTTGTAAAAATAGATGGTTCAAAGATCCACTAATGGCAAGAGTATCAAATAATAAAACAATTGAAGGATATACAGATGGATGGGCAATTTCTCATGTTGTCTTTTATATGATATTAGGTTATTTATATCCAGATAGATGGATGTATATGTTTCTTTCCGGAGTAGCTTGGGAAATAATAGAATCAAGATTTGAGAATAAACCATTTTATTTAAGCTCATGTAAAGGTAGAGAACATGAAAAATGGTGGTATGGAAGATATGAAGATATAATATCAAATACAATTGGAATGATGATTGGTATTAGTTTAAGAAAATATAAAATCAAAGAACAATTATTAATGATAATCAACTAATTAACTAATTAATTAATTGAATGAGAAATTATATATATCTAACATTATAAATATCTAATTATGTATATCCAAAAATATTTAAAATATAAATCTAAATATTTAAAATTAAAAAGTAATCTTATTGGTGGTACTAAAGAACAAATAGAAGACATGGTTGAAATACGAAAAAATCTTTTAGAACTTGAGAAAAGAACAAATAGAATTAAAGATCAGATAAGAGCAATAGAAATAAATGAAATAAATAAATTTAAAGCAGAACTAGTAAGATTAAAAGTAGAAAGCAATCCTGAATACTCTTCGCTACTTAATTTATCAATTGCTATTGATGGATTTATATTGCAATATGCTAACTTTGAAAATGTAAACGATGAAATAAATACAGATATAAATACAAATACAGATACAGATACAGAAACAAATGCAGATACAGAAACAAATGCAGATACAGAAACAAATGCAGATACAGAAACAAATGCAGATACATATACAGATACATATACAGAAACAAATACAGATACCCGAACCGAATATTTTACATTTGAGGATATTGAAACAAATACAGATACCCGAACCGAATATTTTACATTTGAGGATATTGAAACATTTAGCCAAAAGATAAGTGGAACTGAAAAAAATAATGAAATAATCTATAAACTACAAGACTTATTATATGATGTCGAAATATCTAGAAAAGATATTGCATTTCGAGAACGTGGTAGATTACGTGACTATTATGAAAATAAAGCTAGAATCGAAAGATCATATGACTTATTATAGATATATTTATCCAATAATTGTATCTAATTTTCGTCCACTTGATTATGTTTTTTCTTCTAATAATATAGCTACTCTAAAAAAAACATAACTTATTATTGATGATAATTGTTCTGCTAATTACTCTAAAAAAAGTTTTCTTATATAACCATTGGTTTAAGATTCATTGTTTGGAATTCATTAATAATTTTTAGAATTTTTGTAGGAATCATTTTAAGTGTAATCGTTTGTTTAGGATTGGTATTGATTTCTAGTTCAGTATCAGATTCAAATTTACTATCAAATGATACATCAGATTGTGTTTGTGTTTGTGTATCTTCGATAATATCTTCTAAAACATCTGATACTCTATCTACTTCTAAATATTCTAGTTTTTTATTTTGTTCTAGACCAACAATAAATGCATTCGGGACAAGTTCTTGTACAATCGGATGTAAATGATCAAATATAAATTTATTTTGAGAAAAGACAATTTCATAATAGAGAGTAGGAGAATTAGATTCTTTAGTTTCTTTCAAAATAACATAAGGTAAATC
>Ga0214921_10008149_pt1 | contig 13700 bp, 12 predicted proteins | sample LL1505_MetaG_FD_177992 | JGI IMG/M metagenome (GOLD analysis project Ga0214921, IMG submission 177992) | Freshwater microbial communities from Lake Lanier, Atlanta, Georgia, United States - LL-1505 | ecosystem: Environmental > Aquatic > Freshwater > Lake | place: USA: Georgia | collected... | reverse complement strand
CATGGGGCGGGCTGGCTCGGTGCCGGTGGCCGTCAGGGCCTGCATGTCCTTGAAAGCCGGCAGGTATTTGGCCACTGAATCCGACAACTGCAGTTTGCCCTCTTCAACCAGCATCATCGCAGCCACCGAGGTCATGGGCTTGGTCATGGAGTAAATACGGAACAGCGAATCAACGGCCACCGGCTCGGGCTTGGCCGGATCGCGCACGCCGAAAGCGCCCGAGTAAACCAGCTTGCCTTTGCGCGCGACCATGATGGTCACGCCGGGCAGGGCCTTGTCGGCGATCTCCTTGTTGAAGGCGGTGGTGATCCGCGCCAGCCGTTCCGCCGACAGGCCCACCTCTCCCGGGTTGGCCAGCACGGCAGGCGACATGGGCGCCGCCTGCTGGGCTTGAGCCTGCGCGCCGAGCAGCATCGTGCTAATGAGTACCGACACTGCGGCAGATCGCCAGCCGCGACGAACAGGGAAAGTCAGAGCGTGTTGCATAGGGTCACCTTAAAAAGGTTCATGTTAGACATCGCCAAGGCACTCGGATACCGGGTTTACCATGAGTACCTTGACGGTAATATGTCGGCCATCAACGAGGAGCCGCCATGTCAGATGCCAAGCCACGCAAGAAACCCGAGGACCTCCGCAGCCAACAATGGTTCGGCCGCAAAGACCGCGACGGCTTTGCCTACCGCAGCTGGGTCAAGGGCAAGGGCGTGCCGCACGACCAGTTTGACGGCCGGCCAGTGATCGGCATCTGCAACACCTTCAGCGAACTCACGCCCTGCAACAGCCACTTCCGCACGCTGGCGGAGCAGGTCAAGATCGGTGTGTACGAGGCGGGGGGCTTCCCGCTGGAGTTTCCGGTGATGTCGCTGGGCGAGACGCTGCTGCGCCCAACGGCCATGCTGTATCGCAACCTGGCCTCGATGGATGTGGAGGAAAGCATCCGCGCCAACCCAATTGACGGCGTGGTGCTGCTGATGGGCTGCGACAAGACCACGCCTTCGCTGCTGATGGGCGCCTCCAGCGCCAACCTGCCCACCATCGGCGTCAGCGGTGGGCCCATGCTGAATGGCAAATGGCGCGGCCAGGAGCTGGGCTCGGGCACCGGGGTCTGGAGCATGAGTGAGCAGGTGCGCGCCGGCACCCTCAAGCTGCAAGACTTTTTTGAGGCCGAGAGCTGCATGCACCGCAGCCACGGCCACTGCATGACCATGGGCACGGCCAGCACCATGGCCAGCATGGTCGAGGCCCTGGGCATCGGCCTGCCCGGTAACGCCACTTACCCGGCGGTGGACGGACGCCGCAATGTGCTGGCGCGCGAGGCCGGCCGGCGCATCGTGGAGATGGTGCATACCGACCAGACCATCTCGCAGGTGCTGACCCGCGAGGCCTTCGAGAACGCCATCCGCACACTGGCGGCCATCGGCGGCAGCACCAACGCCGTGATCCACCTGATCGCCATCGCAGGCCGGCTCGGCCTCAAGCTCACCATAGACGACTTCGAGCGCCTGGGCAGTGAGCTGCCCTGCCTGCTGAATTTGCAGCCCTCTGGCGATCATCTGATGGAAGACTTCTGCTACGCCGGCGGCCTGCCCGTGGTGATGAAGGAGATCGCCCACCTGCTGCACACCGACATCGTCACCGCCAACGGCAAGACCGTGGGTGAAAACATTGCCAGCGCGCAAAACTTCGACCCTCGGGTCATCAAGACCTTTGACGCGCCGTTCAAGGACAAGGCCGGCATTGCCATCCTGCGGGGCAACCTGGCCCCTCGCGGCGCAGTGATCAAACCCAGTGCTGCGACACCAGCGCTGATGGTGCACACCGGGCGCGCGGTGGTGTTTGAAGACAGTGACGACTTTCATGCCCGCATCGATGATGAGGCGCTGGACGTGGACGAGCACTGCATCCTGGTGCTGAAGAACTGCGGCCCCAAGGGTTACCCCGGCATGGCCGAAGTGGGCAACATGCCGCTGCCACCCAAGGTGCTGCGCAAGGGCATCACCGACATGGTTCGCATCAGCGATGCCCGCATGAGCGGCACCGCCTATGGCACGGTGGTGCTGCACACCACGCCCGAGGCGGCCGCTGGCGGCCCGCTGGCAGTGGTGCGCAATGGCGACATGATCGAGCTCGACGTGCCACAGCGTCGGCTGCAGTTGCTGATCAGCGATGACGAGCTGGCCAGCCGCCTGGCGCAGTGGACCGCGCCGCCGCCAGCACTGGCCTCAGGCTATTGGAAGCTCTACATCGACCACGTGCTGCAGGCGGACCAGGGCGCTGACCTCGACTTTCTGGTGGGGCAACGCGGGGCCTTTGTGCCCAAAGACAACCACTGACCGGGGCATCACCATGAAACTGCTCATCACCGGCGGCGCCGGCTTTCTCGGCGCGCGGCTGGCGCGGCAACTGCTGGCGCGCGGCCAGCTGGCCGGCCAGACCATCGACACGCTGGTGCTGGCCGACCAAGCACCGGCACCCGCTGACCTGGCACGCGACCCCCGTGTGCAGGTGCTGACCGGGCCGCTGCTGGCGCAGTGCGACGCACTGGCTGGGGCCGGGCTGGACGGTGTGTTTCACCTGGCGTCAGCCGTGTCAGGCGAATGCGAGGCCGACTTCGACCTTGGCCTGCGCGCCAACCTGGACAGCACGCGGGCGCTGCTGGAGGCGCTGCGTGCATCCGGCCGGGTGCCACGCCTGGTGTTTTCCAGCTCGATCGCGGTCTATGGCTCCGACCCCGCGCACCCGATGCCGGCGGTGGTGGATGACGACGCCCTGCCCGTGCCGCAGACCTCCTATGGCGTGCAAAAACTGGTGTGCGAGCACCTCGTGGCGGACTACAGCCGCAAGGGCTTCATCGACGGCCGTAATGTGCGCCTGATGACGGTCACAGTGCGGCCGGGTCGGCCCAATGGTGCGGCCTCGTCGTTTTTCAGCGGAATCATCCGCGAGCCGCTGGCCGGTGAGACCGCCATTTGCCCGGTAGACCCCTCGGTGGCGCACCCGGTGGCCTCGCCCGGGCGCACCGTGGCCGGACTGATCCGTATTTATGAAGCCAGCGTGGCGGAATGCGGCGGGCGCGGCGCCATTAACCTGCCGGGACTGAACATGACGGTGGGGGGCATGTTGGACGCACTCGAAGCCGTGGCCGGGCCCGCGGCGCGGGCGCGGGTGGTGTTCCAGCGCGATGAGCGGATTGCCAGCATTGTGGACAACTGGGTGCACCAGGCAGCCTTTGCCCGCGCCAGCCGGCTCGGGCTCACGCCCGACGCCAGCTTTGCGGACATCATCCGCGACTACATCACCGACTGCCGCGCAGCCGGCCAAGCCGACACCGCGCTCAAAGGCCTGGCGGGCTGAGGCCGGCGCCCGACAGCAAAGCCTGCACCGCCGCCGGACGCGGCAGGGGTTCGACCGCGCCATAGCCTTGCACCGACAGCGCGGCCGCTGCGTTGGCATAGCGCGCTGCCTGCGCCCAATCGTCACCCGCACACCGGCGCGCCAGCAGGTTGCCGGCAAAACAGTCACCGGCGCCGGTGGCGTCCACGGCCTGCGCCGGCAAGCCTGGCAGCTGCCAGGTCTGGCCCTGGTGCCGCACCTGGCAGCCCTGGGCGCCGAGCTTGAGCACGGTGGTGGGCGCGCCCAAGCCTTGCGCCCAGGCCAGTTGGGCCTCGGGCTGGTCTGCGCCAATCAGCACGCTCACATCGTCCTGGCTGGGCAAAAACAGGTCGCACAGGCCCACAGCGTGGCTCAGCACCTCGCGCGCCCGCGCCAGCGGCCAAAGCTTGAGGCGCAGGTTGCTGTCCAGGCTGACCCGGGTGCCGCAGGCGCGGGCCTGGGCCATCGCCGCCAGCACGGTGTCGCAGGCGCTGGCCGAGATCGCCAGCGAAATGCCCGAGACATGCAACCAGCGTGCGCGTGCGATCAGCTCCGCCGCGCCATGCCCCAGCCAGTCGGGCGTCATGCGACTGGCGGCTGAGCCGGCCCGCAGGTAGCTGAAGGCGTGGCCCTGCGCCCCATGGGTCACAAAGTAGACCCCGGTGGGCGCCACCGCATCGCGTTGCACCGCCGAAGTGTCCACGCCCTCCTCTTGCCAGAGCTTCAGCAGCGCCTCGCCCCAGGGGTCGGTGCCCAAGCGGGTCAGGTAGGCGGTGCGGGCACCGGCACGGGCGGCGGCCAGCACCGCGTTGCTGGTGTCGCCACCAAACCCTTGCAGGTACTGCGGTTGCCCGGGGTGGGTCTGGTTGAACTCCACCATGGCCTCGCCCAGCGCCACCACATCGAACGCCCGCGTGTCTGTGCTCATGGCCGGGCCGCCGGCAGGAACAAAGCCTGCAGGTCATTCAGAAAATCAAAGCCGCGCGGGCTTGGCCGCACCCGGGCGCCATCGCGCTCGATCAGGCCCCGGGCTTCCGCCGCAGCCAGCCCGGCCTGCAGGGCGCTGGGCGGCAGCCCGGTGCGTTCGCTGAACTGCGGCAGACCAAAGCCGTCTTTCAGGCGCAGCGCATTGAGCATGAACTCAAACGGCAACTCGGCCCGCGCCACCTCGGTCACCTGCGCCACGCCGTCGCCAGACAGCGCACGGTCCATGTACAGGCGGGGCTCACGAAAGCGCACCTGGCGCACCACCCGGTGGGCAAAACTGATCTTGCTGTGGGCGCCAGCACCCAGGCCCAGGTAGTCGCCAAACTGCCAGTAATTGAGGTTGTGCCAGCAGCGGTGCCCGTCGCGCGCAAAGGCCGACACCTCGTAGCGCTGCAGGCCGCCGGCAGCGGTCTGGTCGGTGATCAAGTCCAGCATGTCACTGGCCAGGTCATCTTCGGGCAGCGTCGGCGGGTACTTGGCAAAGCGGGTGTTGGGCTCGATGGTCAGGTGGTAGATCGACAGGTGCGGCGGCGCCAGGGCCAGCGCGGTGCGCACATCCTGCGCCAGGTCAGCCAGCGTCTGGCCAGGCAGGGCATACATCAGGTCGATGTTGAAGGTGTCAAAGGCCTGAGCCGCCTCTTCCACCGCCGCCAGCGCCTGGGCCCGGTCATGCACCCGGCCCAACGCACCCAAAAAACCATCGTTGAAACTCTGCACCCCGACCGACAGCCGCGTCACGCCCGCAGCGCGAAAAGCCCGAAAGCGGTCCCGCTCGAAGGTACCGGGGTTGGCCTCCAGCGTGATCTCGCAGTCGGCCGCCAGCCGCAAGCGGGCCCGGATGCCACCCAGCAGCCGGTCGATGGCGGCTGGCGAAAACAGGCTGGGCGTGCCGCCGCCGATGAACACACTGTGCACGGTGCGGCCCCAAACCAAGGGCAGGGCCGCCTCCAGGTCGGCCATCAGCGCGTCGAGGTAGCGCTGCTCGGGCAGGTCGGCGGCGGGCAATTCGTGCGAATTGAAATCGCAGTACGGGCACTTGCGGATGCACCAGGGCAGGTGCACGTACAGCGACAGCGGCGGCAGCGCGCTCAGTTGCAGCGTGCCCGGGCGAAGGTAATGCCCCAGGTCGCGCGGGGATGCCGGCAGCTCAGGCTCAGTCTTGGCCGCGCTCTCGGCGGCTGTCAGGATGGGGACCATGCGGGTGAGGTCAGGAGCCGGGCAGCCAGCGCTCGCGCATCAGGGCCAGCATGGCGTGTGCCGCCTGCCCCCGGTGGCTGCGCGCATTCTTTTCCGCCACTGGCAGTTCGGCAAAGGTCTTGCCCAGTTCGGGGATGAACATCACCGGATCAAAACCGAAGCCGTTGTGCCCGCGCGGCTCGCGGCTGATCTCACCCACCACGCGGCCCACCGCGATCAAGGGCTCCGGGTCATCGGGCGATCGCACCGCCACCAGGGTGCTGACCAGCGCAGCACGCCGATGGTCGATGTCACGCATCTGCGCCAGCAAGGCCAGCACATTGTTGTCGTCGCCCTTGGCATAGCCGAACTGGGTGGCGTAATAGGCAGTCTGCACGCCGGGCAGACCGCCAAAGGCATCGACGCACAGGCCGGCGTCGTCCGCCAGCGCCGGCAGGCCGCTGTGCCGCGCAGCGTGGCGCGCCTTGGCCAGCGCGTTCTCGACAAAGGTGTGAAACGGCTCCTCGGCCTCCGGGATGCCCAGCGCGCCCTGCGCCAGCAGCTCAACGCCCAGCGGGGCGAGCATCGCGTGCAGTTCGACGAGCTTGCCGGGGTTGTTGGAGGCCAGAACAATTTTCATGAAATAGGGCTCTAGCCCCTGTCCCATATAGGTTTATTGCTATTTATTCAATAGCGATTTCTTTTGCAGGTCGACCAGGCTGCGGCAGCCTTTTTCGGCCAATGCCAGTAACGCATCCATCTCGCGGCGGCTGAAGGCGGCGCCTTCGGCCGTGCCCTGCACCTCGACAAAATGCCCGGCCCCGGTCATCACCACGTTCATGTCGGTGTCGCAGGCCGAATCTTCGGTGTAGGCCAGGTCCAGCAGCGGGCGGCCCTGCACGATGCCCACGGAGATTGCTGCCACGTGGTCGCGGATGGGTGACTGTGTGAGTTTGCCCTGGGCCAGCAGGCCGTTGACGGCGTCCTGCGCCGCCACAAAGGCGCCGGTGATGGCGGCGGTGCGGGTGCCGCCATCGGCCTGCAGCACATCGCAATCGAGGTGGATGGTGCGCTCGCCCAACAGCGTCAGGTCAAACACGGCGCGCAGCGAGCGCCCGATCAGACGCTGGATTTCCTGGGTGCGCCCGCTTTGCTTGCCACGCGCCGCTTCACGGTCGCTGCGGGTGTGGGTGGCGCGCGGCAGCATGCCGTATTCGGCCGTCACCCAGCCCTCGCCGCTGCCTTTTTTGTGGCCCGGCACCTTCTCTTCGACCGAGGCGGTGCACAGCACTTTGGTGTCGCCAAATTCGATCAGCACCGAGCCCTCGGCATGGATGGTGTAGCCGCGGGTGATGCGCACGGGCCGCAACTCGTCTGCGGCGCGCGCGCCGCTTCGTTCAAAGTCTGTCATGGGTTCCATTCAGGTTAGGGTCAGTCGCGCTCATGCGCGCTTCGCGTCGGCGGCCTTGCTGCTCTTTCCGCGGTACTCGGCCAGCGTGGCGTCAAAGCGCAGTCGTATTTTCTCACCCAAACCCAGCGGCGTGTGAGTGCGCTCACCCTCGCGCTTGAGGGCCTTTTGCAAGGCAAACACCGATTGCGGTCGCGCCAGCGGATCAGGGGCCATGCACCAGCGCACCACGTCGATCAGATCGTCCGAGTACACACCGCGCAAGCGGGCCAGGTTGGCCACGACCCGGTCATGGGCCGGCCGCTGCGTGGCCTCGGACGGGGGAAAGCCCCGCATGCACGAGTACATGCAGGCGCCGATCGCATACAGATCGGTCCACGGCCCCATGACGCCGTCGCGCCGGTACATTTCAGGGGCGGCAAAGCCGGGGGTGTACATCGGTCGGGTCAGGTTGCCCTCCTTGGTCAGCACCTCGCGCGCAGCGCCAAAGTCAATCAGCACGGCCCGGTTGTCGTCAGTGACCAGGATGTTGGCCGGCTTGATGTCCAGGTGCAGCATGCGGTGCTGGTGCACGATGCGCAGCCCGCGCAAGATTTCTTCAAACAGCGAACGGATGGTGGACTCGCGGAACACCTTGGGCTTCTTCAGGTCGCGCGCTGCAATGACAAAATCTTGCAGCGATGCGCCTTCAAGGTAATTCATCACCATGTAAACCGTGTCATTTTCGGGGAAGAAGTCCATCACGCGCACCACACTGGGGTGGGCAATCTGAGCCAGCGCGCGGCCTTCTTCAAAGAAACTTTTCAGGCCCAGGCGGTAGACGTTGAGCATGTCGGGCAGCACCTGCGGCAGCCGCTCGCCGGCGGCCCGGCTGGCCAGCGTGGTCGGCAGGTACTCTTTGATGGCCACCTGCTGGCCCTGGCCGTCCACCGCCAAGTAAACCAGACCAAATCCGCCGGCCGCCAGCTTGCGCACGATGCGGTAGCCGCCAACCTGTGCGTCAGGGGCTAATGGGGCGGGACTGACCTTGACCATAAATTTGAGGGCGGGCAGGACTGGCCCAGCCGAACCCGGTTATTCTCAGGCGAGTACCACGGATCAAAGAAGCGAAATGCCAGTTTACAGCATGACCGGCTATGCCAGCGTTCAATCAGGCGGCGCGTCCGGCGCGGCCGACACCGACCCGAAAGCGGTCCCGCCCAGCCGCATGGGGCTGGAGATTCGGGCTGTCAACAGCCGCTTCCTGGACCTGAGCTTCAAGCTGCCCGACGAGTTGCGCCAGTTCGAGCCGGGGCTGCGTGAGCTGCTGGTCGGCCGCCTCAAACGCGGCAAGGTAGAGGTGCGCATCGCGCTGGAACAGGGGCTGCGCCAATTGGTGCCGGAGCCCAGCGCCCGCCTGTTGCAGCGCCTCAACAGCCTGCAGGACAACGTCAAGTCATGGCTGCCGCAGGCCAACGCCCTGAGCGTGGCCGACGTGATACGGCTTGCCGCCAGCGAACAAGGCACCCTCACTGGCATCGGTCCGGAGCAGGTGATGCCGCTGGCCGAACATGCACTGGCGGCGCTGTTGACCGCCCGGCAACGCGAAGGCAAGCGCCTGGCCGCCATGCTGCTGGAACGCATCACCCAGCTGCGGCACCTGGCTGGCCAAGCGCAGCCGCTGGTGCCGCAACTGGTGGCCCAGCAGCGTCAGCGCTTCATGGAGCGCTGGCAAGAGGCCATGGCGCTGGGCGAGACGGCGGTGCTGCCTGAGGCCGCGCAGGACCGGGCACTGGCCGAGGCCACTGCCTTTGCCATCCGCATTGACGTGGCCGAAGAACTCACCCGGCTCAACTCGCATCTGGACGAGCTGCAGCGTCTGATTACCAAAGGTGGCGAGATCGGCAAACAGCTGGACTTCCTGATCCAGGAGCTGCACCGCGAGGCCAACACCCTGGGGTCCAAGTCGGCGGCGCTGGAGCTGACGCACATTTCAGTGGACATGAAGGTGCTGATCGAGCAGATGCGAGAGCAGGTGCAGAACATAGAATGATGTGTTTACCGACCTTGGCCTTCAGCGCCCTGCCCCATGGACTATCCCGGTAACCTGTTTGTCGTTGCAGCCCCCAGCGGAGCGGGCAAATCCAGCCTGGTCAAGGCCCTGCTTGAGCTGGACTCGCACGTACAGCCGTCGGTCTCGCACACCACCCGGGCACCTCGGGGCCAAGAAAAACACGGGCGCGAGTATTACTTTGTGTCGGAGTCCGACTTCGACGCCATGGTGCAGGCCGATGCCTTTGTGGAATGGGCAAACGTACACCGGCACCGTTACGGCACCTCCAGAAAGGCGATTGAGGAACGCATGGCGCAGGGTGCCGATGTGGTGCTCGAAATCGACTACCAGGGGGCCTTGCAGATCAAGACGATTTACGCCAACGCCATCAGCATCTTCATCCTGCCCCCAAGCTGGGAGGAGCTGCGGTCCCGGCTGGAGCGGCGTGGGGAAGACTCGGCTGAGGTCATTGACCTACGCCTTCGCAACGCGGCCATCGAGGTAGCGCAGGTGGCGCAGTTCGACTTCGTTATAATTAACGAGTTGTTTGACAGGGCGCTGTTTGACCTCAAGGCCATCGTACATGCCCAGCGACTCAAATTTTCGGCCCAGCTTCGCGCCCGCCTTGAGACCTTCAAGGCCTTGCACATCGTCTAGCGCCACATCGGTTTTTTTCGGAGATTTTCATGGCCCGCATCACTGTTGAAGACTGCCTTGAGCAGATTCCCAATCGCTTCCAGCTGGTGCTGGCAGCCACTTACCGGGCCCGCATGCTCAGCCAAGGCCACGCGCCTAAGGTGGAAAGCAAGAACAAGCCTGGCGTGACCGCGTTGCGCGAGATTGCCGCCGGCAAGATAGGCGTCGAAATGCTCAAGAAAGTACCCATCTGAGCCACCCTGTCTGAACCCCAAAAAGCACCGCTTGCGGTGCTTTTTTGTTGCTCTCAGTCCATTCGACATCAGCAGGCTATATTCGGGGGGTGAATACTGCCATCCGACCCTTTGGCCGAGCCCTCACGGGCCCTGCGCGCGCAGCGCCCAAGGCCAGCCCGGCGGCAGCCAATGCGGCGGCAGCCAGCTTCGCCAGCCTGACCGACAAGCTTGACTACCTGGCCCCGACAGACCTGGAGCAGGTCCGGCTGGCCTACCGTTTTGCCGATCAGGCCCACCTGGGCCAGCTGCGCAATGGCGGCGAGCCCTACATCACGCACCCGATCGCGGTGGCGCTCCAATGCGCCGAATGGAAGCTTGACGCCCAGGCCCTGATGGCAGCGCTGCTGCATGACGCGCTCGAAGACTGCGGCATCACCAAGGTCGAATTGATCGAGCGTTTCGGCTCACCGGTGGCGGAGCTGGTCGACGGCCTGACCAAGCTGGACAAACTGAAGTTCAACACGCGCGAGGAGAACCAGGCCGAGTCGTTCCGCAAGATGCTGTTGGCCATGGCACGCGATGTGCGGGTGATCCTGATCAAGCTGGCCGACCGCACCCACAATATGCGCACGCTGTCGGATTCGCCGCGCGAGAAATGGGGGCGTATCGCCTCGGAAACGCTGGAAATCTATGCCCCAATTGCCCACCGTCTGGGCCTGAACCAGACCTACCGCGAGCTGCAGAACCTGGCGTTTCGCCATTTGCGGCCTTGGCGCTACACGGTACTCGACAAGGCAGTGGCCAAGGCGCGCAGCCGCCGCCGCGATTTGCTGCAAAAGGTGCAGCGTGAGGTCGAGGCTGCCTTTGCCAGCAACGGCATGAAGCCCAAGATGGCGGGCCGGGAAAAATCCCTTTACTCCATTTACAAAAAGATGCAGAACAAACACCTGAGCTTTGCCCAGGTGAACGACATCTACGGCTTCAGGGTGGTGGTGCCCAGCGTGATCGACTGCTACACCGCCCTGGGCATCCTGCACCAGCTTTACAAGCCCTTGCCCGGCCGTTTCAAGGACCACATCGCCATTGGCAAGCTCAATGGCTACCAGTCGCTCCACACCACCTTGGTGGGCCCCTCGGGCATCAACGTGGAGTTTCAGGTGCGCACCGAGGCCATGCACTTGGTGGCGGAGTCCGGCGTGGCCGCTCACTGGCTGTACAAGGCGGAGCGGCCCCAGGAGGCCGAGCAGCTGGGCTCGCAGTGGCTGCAGTCGCTGCTCGACATTGAGGACGAGACACTGGACGCAGCCGAATTCTGGGACCACGTCAAGGTGGACCTGTTTCCCGATGCGGTCTACGTCTTCACCCCAAAAAGCCAGATCATGGCGCTGCCGCGCGGCGCTACCGTGGTGGATTTTGCCTATGCCATCCACAGCAATGTGGGCGACCGCACCATGGGCGCACGCGTCAACGGTGAGCAGGTGCCGCTGCGCACCGAGCTCAAAAACGGCGACATGATCGAGGTCCAGACCGCGCCGATTTCGACCCCGAACCCGGCCTGGCTCAGCTTTGTGCGAACGGCGCGCGCGCGCTCCAAGATACGCCACCACCTCAAGACCCTGGCCCACACCGAGTCGCAACACTTGGGCGAGAAAATGCTGGCTCAGGCGCTGCGAGCCGAAGGCATCGACAAGTTGCCGGACGACAGCGAGGCCAACCACCCAATCTGGGACAAATTGCTGCGTTTCAGCGGCAACCGCACGCGCGCCGAACTGCTCACCGACATTGGCCTGGGCAAGCGCATCGCCGGCATCGTGGCCAAGCGCCTGCTCAACCTGCTGACCGCCGCTGGCGAAAAACCGGATGCCGTGCTGCTGACGCGGGAGCGCTTCGGTTCAACCGAGTCCGTCTCGCAGGGCAGCGTGCTGCTGGACGGCAGCGAGAACGCCTCGGTGCGCTTTCCTGATTGCTGCCGGCCGGTGCCGGGCGATGACATCGTGGGCTATCTGGGCCGTGGCGAGGGCTTGATTGTGCATACCGAGGACTGCGCGGTGGCGCGCAAGCTCGGCCACCGCGACAGCGAACGCTTCATCCGCGTGGAATGGTCGGACGAGCCGGTGCGTACCTTTGAAACCGGCCTGCTGGTCACCGCTGCCAATGGCAAGGGCGTGCTGGCGCAGGTGGCGGGGGCGCTGGCGCGGGCCGAGGTTGATATCACGCACATCGGCATGGGTGACGAAGCTGGCCAAGATGCCGCCAACATTCATTTGGTGATCGCCGTGCGTGACCTCACCCACCTCGAGACGGCGCTGCGCAACCTGCGGCGCAGCCCCTCGGTGCTCAAGGCCGAGCGGGCCCGGGTCAGCAAACAGGTCAGCCCGGACCGGACATGGGATAGCGAACGCTGAGCACCTCGATCTCCACCTTGCCCGCCGGCGTGAGCAAGGGCAGCACGTCGCCCACACGGGCTTTGAGCAGGGTGCGGGCGATGGGCGAGACCCAACTCACCTCCCCCTTGGCACTGTCGGCTTCGTCAATGCCCAGAATGGTCACCGTGCGCGCCTCCCCGGCCTCATCCGCGTAGGTGACGGTCGCGCCAAAAAACACCTGCTCGCTGCCGTGGTGCACGGCAGGGTCGGTGATGGCCATGATCTCCAGGCGTTTGGTCAGAAAGCGGATGCGCCGGTCAATCTCGCGCAGACGCTTCTTGCCGTAGATGTAGTCACCGTTCTCGGACCGGTCACCATTGCTGGCCGCCCAGTGCACGATGTCCACCACCTTGGGCCGCTCGTTGTCGATCAGGTCCAGCAACGCGGCGCGGATGCGCGCGTGCCCGGCCGGCGTGATGTAGTTCCGGCCATTGACCGGTAAGGACGGCAACTGCAGATCGTCGTCGTCTGCATCGTCGGATTCTTTGGTAAAGGCCTTGTTCATGGGCAAGGTAGGTTCCAAGCAAAAAGCCTGCAACCGGGTAGGTTGCAGGCTTTTACTTTTTGGTGCGGCTGGCAGGAATTGAACCCACTACCCCTTGGTTCGTAGCCAATACAAAATTCATCCTAGAATATTTCAGAACATCTTCGCAATCTATTTTATTCATTATAAATCAATCACTTACGTTAATTTAGCGTCCTAATTCGACCTAAGATGTACAATTACTGCCAGCGAGAAACGGCAACCGAACGGCAACCAGCCGAAGGAAACGGCAACCGAACGGCAACTGGGAAGCAGGTCATGGGCATCATTACAGACAAGGAAATGGGGTCAAAGCCAAATGGGGCTGATCAGTGGTTCACAGACCCTGCGCCACGGGGCGCCGGCCGCTTTCTAGGCAGGATCACGCCGGGTGGTGAGCGATCGTTCTATTTTCGTTATACCACCAGCACCGGCCAGCGCGACACGCTTGCTCTGGGCGCTTACGACCCCAAAGGCCGGGATGGCTATCTGACCCTGGCAGCAGCCCGAGAAAAGGCGGCTGGGTGGTCCAAGCAGTACAAGGAGGGTGCCCGGGACCTGCGCCAGCACTTTGCCAAACTGGAGGCCGAACGACTACAAGCCAGCGAAGACGCGCGCCAGCAGGCGGACAAAGACAAACGCGCAGCGGCCACGGCTGAGCAACAGGCCGAGCTGGACCGGCAGCGTCGGCTGACCGTCAAGCAGGTCTTTGAGCGCTGGGCTGCTACCGAGCTGGCTCCCCACATCGGCGGCGACGGCAAGCGGATCGGGCGCAAAGACGGTGGGCAGTATGTCCGCGAGCAGTTCGAGCGGCGGGTGTTTGCCACCTTAGGCGACATCGCCGTCATGGACGTGCGCAAGGCCGACATCCTCGCCATCCTGGATGCCGTCAAAGCCGAAGGCA
>Ga0214921_10008148_pt1 | contig 13700 bp, 9 predicted proteins | sample LL1505_MetaG_FD_177992 | JGI IMG/M metagenome (GOLD analysis project Ga0214921, IMG submission 177992) | Freshwater microbial communities from Lake Lanier, Atlanta, Georgia, United States - LL-1505 | ecosystem: Environmental > Aquatic > Freshwater > Lake | place: USA: Georgia | collected 2015-05-28 | reverse complement strand
ATCACAGTCATATCCAGATTTAAGATTTGATATAATTTGATATTTAAATTGAGGAATATCATTATTAATTATAATCTTTTCTATTTCATTAATATCTTTATCTGTTAAATTTAGGGCATATTTGTGATTAATATGTTCTAAAATATAAATAGATCTCTCTTCATGTTCTTTTAAAGGATTATCTAAATCTTTTAGAAAATGATTATCAAAAAAATGTGAATAGCAAGCATGACCTAAATCATGAATTAAACCAGCAATTTTAATATGACGAATATCATCTTCTGTAATATTTAATTCTGGTTGATTCTCTTTAATTGTATTTATAAATATACCTGCTAAATAAGAAACTCCTAAGGAATGTTCAAAGCGAGTATGACTAGCAGAAGGAAATACATAAGATGCACATCCTAATTGTTTAATATCTCTTAGGCGTTGGAATTCCGAAGTATCTATTATATTTATAAGATAGTCTTCAAATTCAATATAACCGTATAATGGATCGTAGATGGTTTTCATTCTTTATATAAAAAATAAATAAACATTTATAATTTATTTAGTTTTCATTTTTTTTGTTATATATATATATATGGAAAAAGCAATAAAAGAATTAATTAAAAGATTATCATATATTTCAGCAGATTATAATACAAAATCAGATAATAAATTAAAAGAAGATCATGATTTATTAGTTGGTATTATAAGAAATTATTTAAATTATATAGATGGATCTTCAAATGCAGCAGTTACAAAATTATTTGGTAGTCCTAGTAAAAAAGAAATGACAATTACAGCTGGTAAAGTATATTTAAAAAATACAAATAGTTCTTATGATGAGGTAGAAATTATTGAGACAAAATGCAAAATAACAAAGGTACTATCAATGGATTTTTATATAGTTAAATTACTTGAAGGTCCACACAAAGATCGAGAAACAGGTGAGGTAAAAGGAGATCGATTAACTCCAAGCCCTCCTTCAAATGATACTCCTTTTTCACGATTTAAATCAGGGGATAAATTTAAAATGATTGGTTTAGCTAAAACTGGTAATGGTACAGTAAGATATTTAAGATGGGATGATTATGAAAAACAACAAGCAAAAAAAGAAAATTATAAACAAAGATATAGTGTTGATTTTGATAATGGTGGCTTTGAAACTTATTTATCTGAAGATAATATGGAACCTATATAAGAAACTATGGACAAAAACTAATCCTGCATCCATTTGGACATTTATTATATTCATCAGTTAATGGTTTTATTCTATAATGTTCATAAGCCGGTTTTGAATAATTTGATCCATTTATAAATGCATGAACTATATCATTATTTTCTGCTTTTATCTTGAATATAACATCTAATATTCCACCATGAGTAAATGTAACAGCTCTATAAATACCATCGTCTCCTTTTTCAAAAAAATCTAAATTTTTATTTGCCCAATCAAAAAACATTTCAGGATATGATTTAGTTAAAATATCTTGCTTTTCTCTTGCATCTTTTCCCGAAATAATATGTTTTACTATTTCTGGATCTATTTTATTTAGTATATCATGTTGTTCTTCTTTAGGTAAATTAAAATTATTAAAACTCATAGATCTTTCTGCTATAAATGGAGCAACATTAATTGATTTTTTAGTTTGTTTTGCTAACATATAATAAGCAGTTTCTTGTGCTCTAATTAAAGAAGATGCAATAATAGAATATGGTTTATTTTCAAAATTCTCTTTTATTTTGTTCATTAAATTCGGATGCAATTCTATAGATCTTTCAATACCTTGTAGAGTTAATTCTGAATCAAAATATTGAATGTCTTTCTTATCATGAATAACATTACTGCAAGAAATTCCATGTCTAACAAACAAAATTTCAAATATATTATCTATTTTAGGAATAAAAAATCTTGGATCTAATTGTAATTTATCTTCTTTAACTATTTTATCTAATAAATCTACTTGACGAACTAAATTTGATTTAATAAATTTTCTTACATATTCAATATTCTTTTTTTCTGCTACTTCTAAGGTTACAATACTAGCTAATAAATGTAAATTACGATTAATATCTTTGTTTAATTGATCATAATCGTTTCCAACATAAGGAATAATAAATTCATGAATATTTTCTGGAGTTAATTTTCCTATTTTTAGTAAAGTTGGTATATTATTAATATAATGCTTATTTAAATTTTGTTCTCTCCACCATGCTTGATCTTTTTCTTCTTCCATATATTATATTAGATATTTAATATAAGATATATTTTTTATATTATTAATAATTATTATATATTTAAACATAAATTCATAATAATTATTAATGAGTCTTACAATTATAACTCCCACTACTGGATCTAAATATTTACAAAAATGTATTGAATCTGTTAAAAAACAAAAAAATCAAAATTTTACTTACTATATTGTTATTGATGGTTCTAAATTTATTGAAAATTGTTTGGATTTTATAAAAGATCTTCCAAATAATTTCAAACTAATTCCTCTATATGAAAATACTGGTGCAAATGGTTGGAATGGTCATCGTATTTATATTTCTATGAGTTTTCTTACTAATTCAGATTATGTAATGTTTTTAGATGAAGATAATACTCTTCAAGAAAATCATACAGAAATAGTATTAAAAACTCTTAAAGAAAAACAATTAGATTGGACATTTTCATTAAGAAATATAATAGATAAAGATGATAATTTTATTTGTCAAGATAAATGTGAAAGTTTAGGTAATTTACATCATGTCTGGAATAATCCAAATGATTTTCTAGTTGATGTAAATTGTTATTGTATTAAAAGAGAAGTATTTACTAAACATTGTTTAGATTTTAATAAGAAAGCCAGACCAGTTAATGAAGATGAAGTAGATCGTGCTCTTTATAAATCACTTCAAAAGTATAAATATGAAACTACAGGACAATATACAGTAAATTATCGAGTAGGAAATAGAAGTGATAGTGTTAAAGCAGAATTTTTTATTCATGGAAATAAAATGATGGAAAAAGATTCTAAAAGTATTTATGTATTTCATTTAGATCCAAATTGGACAGATAAACTAATTGGTACTAATGAATTTGATTATGAATCTAAAAGATATTTATATGAGGATGGAAATAAGACTATGCTATATAGTTTAAAAAACGAGCACGGATATAAATTAATAGATGGATATAGAAATGTAGTTCCTTCTGGATCAATTTGTTTTTTTACTATAATGGATATACGATTAGTTCCTAAACAAATCTTAGAAAGAAAAGATATTAAAAAAATATGTTATTTATTAGAAGGGCCAAATTCATGGCACAAAGATAATTATAATTATAGAACTTTATGTGATAATTTTGATAAGGTAATTACTTATTGCAAAGATTTATTTCCTGTTTCAATAGATTTAAAAGGAAAAGGTAATCCTGAAAAAGTTAATAATATTTTTGGGGAGGGTAAAATTGAGTACTTCCCCTTTGTATCTCGATTTGATATGAGTAATAAATATCATAAGGAAATGTTTAATAAAAAACGTAGATATGATAAAAGTATTGGAATGATTTTAGCAAATCGTAATAATTCAGAAACATATGAAATTAATGGAGTAAGATTACAAAGATATGATTATTTACGAAAAGTAATTATACAAAAATTAAAAAATGTAACAGTTCATGGTCAAGGATGGAATGAACTAGAAGGAAATAGTAAACTAGTAAACAATGAACAAGAAAGTAAACTAGTAAACTGTGAACTAAAAATAGAAAACATCACAAATCGCATGTTTGATGATACAAATATATATCAATTTAATTCTAGATTTAATTTTGCTCTAATAGTAGAAAATTGTAATGCAGTAAATTATGTATCTGAGAAAATATATGATGCATGGATTGCTGGATGTATTCCAATTTATTTCGGAAATAATAGTAAAGGATTTATAAATTTACCAGAAGATTGTTATATTGATGGTAAAAAAGATAATTTAAAAGAATTTATTGATAAACTTTCAAAAGAAGATATTGATAAATATTATGATAGTATTAATCAAAATTTAGAAAATATATTAGATAAAGTATCACCAAATAGATTATGTAAGAAAATTGTGCAATTGATTTAAGTTAATAAATTAATTTCTATGATAGTTTCTATAAAAGCTGTCCCAGGAAACATATCTACTTCTCCTAAGATTTTATAAGAAATTGGTAAATCTTTAATTTCTTTTAGAAAACTTTTCATATTGCATGCAATGTAGATTAGTTTGCATTTGTTAAATGGTTTACAAATTTCGATTACTTTATCTAATTCACCAAATCCATTTCTACTAGCACTAATTATAATATGTGTATAATCTTCTTTTTTAATATTTTCAAAAAATTGTTCTCTATTTTTATCTAATATCAAATTTATATTAGATATTTTACTTTCTTCGATAGTTTTAAAACCATCATCATAAGCTATTTTACAACCACAATATCCAAATAATGATTTATAATTATTATTTAGATATACTAAAATTGGAGTCATACCTCTTCCATAATAATGCAAAGTATCAGTTTTTGGAAGAGTATCTAATATTTTATATACTTGAATCATTGCTGAATAATTTGATTGAGTGAAAGAATTTGGTGAAATATATATTTTGTATATTTTTTCTTTAGAATCTTCAATAGATTCACAAATTTGAAAGGATCGAGTATTAGTAGGAAAATAAATTGGATCATCTGCTTTAGATTTTGTACTAGATGTAGTTATTTGGTAACATAATACAAGATTATTAAATTTTGTTTTAGTAATAAGATAATCATATAGATTATTTATCAATAATTTATTAACTGAATTTAATGAGTTAACATTTTCAACAAACATCAATAAAATATAAATCTCATTCAATGAAGTTAATTTACAAGTTGATTCATAAAAATTTAATTTATTAGGTACATACACTTTATTATATGTAACTGATTCTGTAATAGAAATAAATTCTAATAATAAATCTTTAATTTCAACAATCTTCTTATCCCACATATGAGTTAATACAATATTATTAAAATCAAATTTAACGTAATTTCTGCCTGTCATTTAATTTTTTTTATAACAGTATAGATATAATAATTATAAATATAAGAATAAAGTAATTTTTTCAATTTTATACATCATTATCACTATCATTATCACTATTAATATGATTATTATATAATTCTTCTTGGAGTTTCTTTGCATATTCTTCATCTTCATCAGTATCCATCATTTGAACTTCAATATCTTCAACTTCAGCTATTTTAAATATATTTTTAACTAATTTATCAATTTCTTGAACATATGCTAAATGTTTTTTATTTTTGTGGATATCATTTAATACTTCTACCATACTAATAATTTTATCTTGAATTTCTTTTAGTTTATTATGTTTTTTAATTAATTCAATAATTGAATCCATTTGACAAGAAATCATTTGTAAAATTAATGATACATCATTTGTAGTAACTAAAGATGATAAATAATCATCAAATTCTACAGTAAATAATTGAATTATATGTAATTCATCTTCTAATTGTAATTCTTTTTGTGCTTCTTCTAATTTACGAGCATTTTCTTCTTCTTCTTCTTTGAGTTTTTTTTCTTTTTCTTCTTCTTCTAGTTTTAGTTTTTTTACTTCTTCTTCTGCCTTCATTTTTTCATATTTAGCTTTGGCAATCTTTCTGTATTCAGCTAGAGGATCCATTCTATTATAGTAATTATAAAGTAGGATATTATCTAAATATAAATTTTATAAATCAATTTTTTTTAATCAATAAATGGATTTACATCTATACATTCAAACTTTATGTTAAAAATATTTTCTTCTGATTCTATTATTTCTGATTCTAATTGATGATCTTTTGCTAATATTTTTTCTTGCAAATTTAATAAATATTCAAATAGTTCTTTTCCTTTATTCCATTTAGAAATATCTGCAATCATTAATTTTCCATTTAATACATTAAATATTCCAATTTTATTTATTGTATAATTTTCATCTCTAAGCATTTGTGTGTAACATAGTAATTGAACTATCCATTCTATTTGCAAGAAATTATTTTCTGAACATTTATAATCTAATAATAAATCATCACATACTAAATCACATTCGCCATGATATATATCATATGATACATATTTTTTGCATTCTATTTTTTTGAATTTTTTTATATAAGGAATAAAATTATCTTTAATTAAATGAATTAATAATTGATAATCATCTAAATCAGATTCATTAATTGTAACATATAACATTCTTAATCTATTATCTATTAAAGAATTACATTTAGAAACATTAAAAATATCAGTTAAAATATCAATTGTTTTTATTTCTGAATTAGTAAACTTAATATAACTATCATTAATATCTTTTATTTTAGTTTGATCATAATTAAATCTTGATAGGAATAGATCTTGAGCAGAATAATTTTTAATATATTTTTTTAAATATTCTATAAAATTCTCAATACTTTTTTTATCAGAATCATCTATCATTTTAATACATTTTTTTGCTTCTTCATTTTTTATAAGAGAAGTATCTTCCAAATCATCTAATTTATTAAAATTATAAATGAAATTATATCTGTATTTTTTTAATAGATTTGCTTGATCTTTATCTAATGTAATATTATGTAATATTTTAAATGCAGCTTTATCTGATATTGGCTGTTTAGTTTCTTCTAATATAAATCTTGTTATAATACAATCAAAATAATTACCAAAATCTGTATATAAATTTTCTTTTTTAACAAACTTTGTCCATTTAAATCCCTCAAGATTGTATACATGTTGACTATGTTGATCTTGTTGACTATTTTGACTATTTTGATAAATAGAATTATTCATAGAGGACTTATTAATTCGAGTATTAGGAAGAATACCTTTATTTCTTAATCGTATAAAATCTTCCCCTCTTAAATTTTTTATTATTTCAGTTATTCCTGTTTTATAATCTACTGATTCTACTTCAGATATTTTTTTATCTTCTTCTTTTGCATTTTCCCAGTTTAGTAAATTAGGATTAATTTCTGTTATAAATCTACAGATATATTCTGATAAATAAAAATAATATAATCTTGATTTAGCTCTAGTAGTTGCTACATAAAATAATCTTCTTTCTTCTTCTATTCTTAAAAAATCTTTCATTCTAGGAAAAAATGTATCATCACAACCCACTACATATACTAATTCAAATTCTAATCCTTTACTTTTATGAATTGTTGATAAAGTAATATGATTTTCTTTCTTTTTAACTCTAACGTCATCATCTCTTAATAAAACATTTGCTATTCCATATTTGTAAAGTATATTTTCTATTTTTAATAGGAGAAAATTATTTCTCGATAAAATAGCTATTTCATGGAGTGGATAATTTTTAACTTTCTTTAAAATACTTGTTAAAATCATCATATCATAATTATTAAAATTTGATTTAATAACCATTGGTTTAGTTCCAGTTTTATTGGTACCATTCATTACTGAATTGGATAATTTTATTTTATTTAATTGTATTGATTCATTTGCTAATTGAATAATCTCATTAGTTGATCTATAATTTGTGGAGAGAAAGAATGTTTGAGTGTTAGTGAAATATTTATCAAAATTAATTAAATAATTAATATCACTTTGACGAAAACTATATATGTTTTGATTTGGATCTCCCACAACTGTTATAATTATACCTAATTCATTTAATCTCTTAAAAAAAATATACTGAGTATAATCAATATCTTGAAATTCATCAACAAATAGATATTTAAATTTTTTAAAGTATTTTATACCTTCTTCAGTTTTTGAGAATTTAATTACTCGATGAATATATTCTGAAACACTCATTAATTGAACATTTTCATCAAGGATTTTATTTATATGAAGAACTTTTCTTGCTATAGCATCTATGGTACCACACATAAAATTATAAAATAAATGTATATTATTTTTGATCTTATTTTTCATTACTTCTGTAGCATCTTTAGTAAATGTTGTTAAGATTATTTCATGAAGATGTAAATTATGATTTTTTATTAGATAAAGGATTCTAGAAATTAGAGTTGTTGTTTTTCCAGAACCAGCTGATGCAATTATTCTTAAATTAGATAAATGAGGGGCATCTATAATTAATTTTTGTTCTTCTGATAGTTGATCCATTAATTAATTAATTTTTTAAATTAATTAAATAAACTTATTCATAAATTTGCTTAGATAGACAATGTAAATTACCACCATTACCTATATCATTTGCAGAATCATGAGATTCTTGAGTATTAATATAAATAAAATTAATTGTTTTTTCTTTAGAATCAATAAAACTTTTTATATTTGGTTTTTCACTTTTTACTAATTCAGTAATTTTTAAATTATATACTTCATCTGATCCTAATGAAATAAAACAATAAATACTATTATCAGTTTCGTAAAATATTCTATTAAATACTGTAGGATTTTTTAATGAAATAAATCTATTATTTTCTAAACTAAGTAAATTATTTCTTCCTGATTTAAAATTTAATGGAAAAAATACAAAATGATCTATATCAATCTCTAAAGCTTTACATATTTTTGATATATTTCTTTCTCTTTGTTGATTTAATAAATTACATAAATATTGTTTTACATGTCTATTTTTATATGATAAACTTAATAATATATCATTTTTATAATCAATACGAGAAACTTTAGAATTAATTTTTTCTAATATAAATTCAATATTATCACTAGTAGTTAATTCTGGATCATTATATAATTCAAATATACATGCAATATAATCATTATATATATCTTCCAATAAATTTTTAATATCATTATTTTCTAAATTTTCGATTATTAAGTTATGAAATTTATTAATTAATAAATTATCATTAAATATTTTATTAACTTTACAATATTCTACTAATTTTTCTTTATTATAATTTGATTTATTATTTGTATATTCTCTTAATATTTTAATCGTAATATATATTCGTGAAATAACTCTAATAGGTCTAGTAGTACAATTGTTAATTATATTGTATAAATCAGCATCATTATTATTTTGTACATTATCAATAATAAAATTTATATCATCTGTATTTGTTATAGAAATTTGTTTAAATTCTGATGTTATTTCTTCATATGATAATCTTCTAAATGGTAAACTTAAATTTTTTAGAAGGTGTAATAAATCAATATTTTTTTTTATTAATATATCTTTCATTATTATTGAACGTGCATCAACATGATCTAATAATTGATCAATTTGTATTTCATCATAAAACCAAATTTTATATTTATCTATACCGTATGGCATAAAACACATCATCTCATCAATATGTCCTTCAAATGAACATTCTAATTCTATTAATTCTTGATTAATCCTACTTATAAAAAAATTTATATTTTCTTGATTTATTGGAAAATAAATATTATTAATACAAAAAATTTTATTTTTATCATATGGTGATGATATATAATTTCCTCCCTTATTTGGATAATCTTCTGAATTATTTAATATTTCTAAAAATTCTATATCTGTATATGGAATTAATTCATCTGTAGGTTTTGCAAATAAATAGTTTTTATCATTTTTATAAGATTTAAAAATTATTCTTGGATCTTGAGGAAATAAATCATCTCCTTCAATTAAAATATAATTTAAATCATCAAAATTAAATTTAGATATATTATCTATTTTTCTTATATACATTCTTTTAGTGCAATGACATATTTCACAAGGTAAATAATAATCTTTTGTTCCTCCTTTTAATTTTTTTAAATTAATATATTTTTGTTTATACTTAAGATATTTATTAAGATAATCCATCTATAAATTATATATAGAAATTAAATAAAAATTGAACATTTTAAACACTATATTAAACTATATTATTAGTATATACTATATAATGGATACATTAAATATACTTAAAATTACAAGACCGAGTTATAAAGAGTGCACAATTAATGAGAAATTAGTTGATGCTACTACAATTATTTCAAACAAGTGTTTTCACACTGATGTTTTAAATGAAGATTTTACTGTCAAAGAGACTAAAAGAGACTCCTTCTTAATTGGAGGAGTTCTAAAATTAAAAAATACTTATACCTTTGGATTCAATGATAAAGGAACAGAACTATTTGAATTCCAACCAATTAATTGGAGATATCCAAAGTTTCTAGTTGCATCTAATATTAAGAAAGATCTACTCAAGAATAAAGAAAAAGTAACAGATCATTTTGTTATTATTAAATTTAAAGATTGGAAATCTAAATTACCTACTGGAACAATTGAAATTAAATTAGGATCTATTGAAAATGATATCCACAAATATGATATCCTTTTTTATTATTATCCTACTATGCCAATTGTAAAACCAAAGATGATAGAACTTGATTATAAAGAACCTGAAAAAGTTAGTATAGAAGGAGAAATTTATTCAGTTGATCCAGTAGGTTGTATTGATATTGATGATGCAATTTCATATGATTTTGAAAAGAAACGTATTGGAATTCATATTGCAGATGTTGCAGAAATTATTAAAGACTATAAATTTAATCGTTTTTCTACAGTATATGCTCCTCACAAGAATGTACATATGTTTCCAGAAGATATTTCTACTAATTTAGCTTCTTTAAGAGAAGGGAAGATTAGAAATGTTATTACTTGCTGGATTTATGAAGAGGAAATATTAACTAGTAAATCAGAAAAGTCTACTGATGGAGATTCATCAGAAGGAGATTCAACAGATGGAGATTCAATTGATGGAGATTCAACTGGCGGAGGTTCTACTGATGATGAGTCACCATGTAAACTAAAAGTAGAATTTGAATTAAACCAAATCAAGGTTTCTAAAAATCTTACATATGATGAAGCTGATGCACAAAAATTATCAAATCCTTCTCTAAAAATACTTTATGAAAAGAGTGTAGAATTCGGAAAAGAATTAAATATTGATGTAATTGATACTCATAAAATGGTAGAAGTTTATATGATTTTATATAATATGTTTATTACTAAAAAACTAGAAAAAGAAGAAGGTATGATCTTTAGAAATCAGAAAGGAATTAGTAAAGCAGTTTATAATTTTAAAAGAGAAAATCATTCATCTCTTGGACTAAGTTTTTATTCTCATGCTTCTTCTCCTATTAGAAGATATGTAGATTATATTATTCAAGGAATCTTTAAAGGAAAACCAAAAGAGATAGTTGATTTGGATAAAGTTAATGAATATGAAAAAGATATTAAAAGATTAAGTAGAATGTGGGATTATTTAAAAGCAAGTAAAGAAATGAAAAGTGGTGAAGAATATGAACTTGAATTTAAAGAAATCCAAGACAATCGTTTAGTATTCTTTTGTAAAAAATTAAATATTACTATTTCTAATAAGATTGGATTTAATATTTTAGAAGGAGGAATGGAAATTAATGGTTGTGAATATAAATTAGGAGAAAAATATACTCGTAAATTATATTTAGTAGATGATAAGAAAAATATTTTGTTTTATAAGATTTTGATACAATTTTAATTTATAATATAATTGGTTTAATAGTTTATTGTTAACTAGTTTACTTTACTATATTATTTCTCCTATATAAATAGGATATACTTGTTCAGAATTAGGAATAACATATATTTCAGGCCCTTTTGCATATAATGCATCAATTCCTTCTAGTGGAAAATCATATCTTGGTTTTGTTGTATATTCATCAAGCATTTCAGGTCCACTTGTATTTTCTAATTTTTTATTAAATTTTACTAAAGAAACTACAACATAATTAGTTTCTTCATTAAAATAATGTTTTAAATGATTAAAATCAGTAGTTAAATTAATACCACGTCCAAATGCTCCTCTTTTAGTATATCTTAAATCAAACCCATTACTAAGAATAGATTCTGCAGCTGTCTTAGATGTTGCATGATACATTATAAGTTCTGTACAAATATCACAATCATATGAATCATAATTTTCTTTTAATTTTTTATTAGATACAACTTTTATATTTTTTAAATTCCCACCTAGCATAGAAATATCTTTTTTTAAGGTAAGATATTTTTCTTTATAATTTATATATTTTTTATAATAATCCATATATATATATATCTATATATATTTATTTTAATCAAAAAATTGATTTTTTTATAATATACATATAATTACAAATTAATTATATATATAATTATAAAATGGTATCTATTATTACCAAGCCTTTCGAGGGTGAATTAAAACATCCTTTTAAATATGATTTGGATAATTTCCAAAAGCATTCAGTTAATTTAATGAATACAGTTAGTCCTTGTAACATTCTTGTTACAGCTTATACTGGTTCTGGTAAATCATTAGTTGCAGAATATGCAATTTTAAAAGCTAAAGAATTAGGAAAAAAATCAATCTATTGTTCTCCTATTAAAACTTTAAGCAATCAAAAATTTTATGAATTTACTCATAAATATAAAGATATCTCATTTGGTATCATTACTGGTGATAATAAACACAATCCAATGGCAGATTGTCTAATTATGACCACAGAAATTTTAATGATCATGTTATCCAAAAACGAGATCAAAATAGATGAACTTACTTTTAATATTGATATTGAAAAGGAAGTATATGCAATTGTATTTGATGAAGTTCACTATATAAACGATATGGAACGTGGCAATGTATGGGAAAAGAGTTTAATGACTATTCCTAAGAATATTTCAATTATCATGCTATCAGCAACAATTGATAAACCTGCTAATTTTCTTACATGGGTTCATACATGCAATAACAATCCTAGTTATCTATTAACAAATGAAAAACGTGTAGTTCCATTACAATTTAGTTATGGCTTATTCATTCCAAGAAGTTTTAAACTTCCAAAGGAAATGAAAAAGTATGAACCAAATATGAATTTTTTTACTAATATTATGGATACAGATACTAAGCATATGGAAGAAGATGCAATTAATAAATATCTACATTTATCCAAATATTTTAAAGATAATAAGGTAAATTTTAGATGGTTAATTGGAGAAACTTGCAGATATTTATCTACTAAAGGTATGTGTCCTGCTATTTTCTTTGTTTTTTCAAAGAAAACTTGCTTCTTTCTTGCTGAATCTATTGCAGAAAGTTATAATGATTCAAATGAATCTAAACAAGTTGAAAGAGATATTGCCTATTATTTGAGTAAACTAGAACACAAGGATGACTACATGAAAACTCCTCAATATTATCAAATGGTTTCACTAGCAAAGAAAGGAATTGCTGTACATCATTCAGGATTAATTCCTGTTTTTAAAGAAATTATTGAACTACTGTTTTCTAAAAATTTAATTAAGATTCTATTTGCTACTGAAACATTTGCAGTTGGTCTTAATATGCCTACTAAAACTGTTTTATTTACTGATATTTTTAAACATGATAAAGATGGTAAAAGAATGCTATATTCTCATGAATTTATCCAAATGAGTGGACGAGCTGGAAGAAGAGGCTTGGATACTCGAGGATATGTTATACTTTTACCTCAAATTTTTACTGAATCATTGGATAAGATTTCATTTAGAAGTTTAATGCTTGGAAGTCCTCAAACAATTAAATCAAAATTTTATGTAGATGAAAATCTAATCTTGGATTCAGTCAGAAAGAATAGTTTAGATCTTACTAAGATTGAAGACTTTGTTAAGAAAACTTTAATGAATTCTGAATTGGATAAAGAAAAACACTATCTCGATAG
>Ga0214921_10008147_pt1 | contig 13702 bp, 11 predicted proteins | sample LL1505_MetaG_FD_177992 | JGI IMG/M metagenome (GOLD analysis project Ga0214921, IMG submission 177992) | Freshwater microbial communities from Lake Lanier, Atlanta, Georgia, United States - LL-1505 | ecosystem: Environmental > Aquatic > Freshwater > Lake | place: USA: Georgia | collected... | reverse complement strand
AAACAAAGACACCAAAATAAAAATTGATGATGGATACTGCCATATTGTTCCTATTGTGATTGCAATTATTTATCAGCATGTCATCACTTGTCAGGGCTATTAATTCGGGTGTGGCAACTGGAATTGCTGAAATAGTAACACTTCCAATTTGTACCATAAAGACAGTATATCAAAATACAGATTCAAAATCAATATCATATACAGTTAAACATATTTACAATACCAGGGGTATTCCAGGATTTTATAATGCATCAGGACCAGCAATTATTTCACAAATTATTTCATCTTCTCTAAAGTATGTATTTTACAGGAAACTAGAGGATGAAAAGTTACCATACACCAACAAATTTATTAATGGTGCTCTGAGTGGGGCAATGGCATCTGTTTTTACACACCCTATTGATGTAATAAAAGTTCACTGGCAAATGGGTGTTAAATTACCTATTCACAGTCCAAAAATATTTTACAGAGGCTATTCAAAAACTATTACAAAGGCAACTGTTTCATCAACACTTTATTTTCCACTCACAGATTATTTTAAGACATATACTGACAATATTGCCATAGCATCACTCTGTTCAGCAGTAATTTCAATCATGGTGACACACCCAATTGACTATTTGAAAACAAGACATATATATGGCCTGCCATTGTTTGAAGGATGGAATCCAATTACTTATTACAAAGGGCTGTCACTCAATATGGCCCGCATTTTGCCACATTTTGTAATCATGATGACTGGTATTGATTTGATGGAAAAATATGTTACACATAGTAGGTGAATGTATGCTGGTCACATGGAACAATAAAATAAATCATTAAAATAAAAACATTATGATAAACAATAGGAACTAATATTTGTTCTTATTGTTTTTTTATTTATTGGTTTGTGTGATAGGACACTAATGAACAAATACTTTATAAAAGTCAATAGCCTATAATACATTCTTAGATTGCAAACATTAAATAAAAAATTGATGCTCTATATATTCTCTGTCATATAACAATAAATGTCAAAAGCATACTCCAATAAATGACTGACACAGAAGTAAAAGGCAAAACTGTTGTTGTTCTGGGTGCACAATTTGGTGATGAGGGAAAGGGCAAACTTGTGTATGATTTGATCAAAACATTTGCTCGAAATGGTCCGGTCACATGTGTACGATTTAATGGTGGGTCAAATGCTGGCCATACAATTGTGATTGATGGTGTTTCCTATGATACACATTTATGTCCTTCTGGTATTCTTCATCCAGGGTGTTACAATGTTATTGGTAATGGTGTGTTTGTTAACATAATGTCATTATTCAAGGAATTAACAAGATTTAAATCCATGGGTATTGATTATGAGAGACGATTGCTAATTTCAACAAATGCCCATATGACATTTATGTTTCATTGTCTCATTGATGGATTACAAAATGGGGGTATTGGAACCACCAAACAGGGAATGGGTCCAACAGCAATTGATAAGGTTGATCGATGTGGTGTCAGAATGAATAGTCTATTATCCGATGATTGGGAGCTCAGTATTAGTAATGCATATGCGCGTTGTATGCATCATTATACTGATATTGTCTTTGAACATGAGATTAGTTATCCTGAGGTAAAAAAGTTTACATCTTTATTAGACATGATGAATTATGAAATTGAATTTGTTAGAACAAAACTTGATGAATTGAGATCAATGATTGGTGCAGCACATTATTATCTCAATGATTTGCCCACAAAAACATCATTAGTTATGGAGGGGGCAAATGCAATTATGTTGGATACTGATTTTGGTACATATCCATATGTGACTAGTACTGCATGCACTGTTGGTAATATTATGATTGGTACCGGAATGTCATATAAGTCATTTCATTCACGCCAACCAGAGATTGTTGGTGTGACAAAGGCATACATTACACGTGTGGGTGGTGGAGTGTTACCAACAGAGGACACAACAGAAGTAGGAGATGCTATGCAAAGAGTTGGTAAGGAATTTGGTGTGACAACAAAGAGACGCCGTCGATGTGGTCATTTGGACCTGACTCAGTTATGTTATGCTCAGATGCTTTCTGGTTTTGATTATTTGAATCTGACCAAGCTTGATATTCTGAGTCAATTTGACACAGTGAAATTTTGTGTACATTATTTTGCAAATGGTGCAATAGTTGTTAATTATCCAGTTGATGAAAAGGATTTGGCTAAAGTAAAACCAACCTATGTAACAATGGATGGATGGAAAGATTTTGATATCAGTGCATGTAAGGCGTATGATGAATTACATTCTAATATCAAAAAATTTATTTTCTACATTGAATCCATTGTTGGTGTACCAGTTAAGTATATTAACACTGGTGCTGGAGAAGGCAATCTGATTGTGAGAGAAATTTAGAGTTTGTACATCCAATAAATACAATCATGATCTAAAAACACATCATATGAATTGACAGATGAAGAATTTATAACACCTGCCTGGCAAATTCTGGGTCCATTAGTTAAAATTGATTCAACTGTTGTACTATATGGTCTAACACATGCAATATGTCCACCATTTGGATTATCTTTATTTTTATGACACATAATGACTAAATTATTATGATTTGCTTCTTTCTGTGCATCAATGGGTGATTCTAATTGTATCCATCCTAAATTATTACCATCTGTAAAAAACCAATCATGTTGTGCATTTGCTAATCCTTCTGTCCTATGCTTGGGTGGACATAAAATGGGAACATTTAATCTGGAACAAACAGATGCAACAAATGCAGAACAATGAGTGTGATAGCTATCATCCGGATCATAATTATTTTTTAAGGGCATTCCTGTATACCAATCAATATATGTTTCCTGGGGCCATTTGTGTTCCACATCTAAATTATCATAAAATGATGCCATTGTATCATTATCAGGACATAAGATTTCAACCATTGTATATCATTCGTTGTCATTTTTATTTTGTGACTCAGTGATACATAAAAATTGATTAAATAATGTTATTCTACTTCCATACTATTTCATATAAATTATCTTCCAAATGGGCACTGTATTAACGACCCAAATTGAAACACTTGAACTGTGTACAATAAATCCATATCTGACAGAATTAACAAAAAAATATGTTTCAGTCCCAACAAAAGAAAAAATAAGATTGATCAAATCAAAATATTCATGGACTGGTAAACATGATAGTTTGCAAATACAATTGAATGATTTGATACCAAATACTCATTTAACATCACATGATAATGATGGAGAAGTGATTGATAGTATTTTGAGAAAATGTAAACTAGAAACATTAATAGTGCATGAATTAAACATGAAACTATCAAATTTCAAGGAAATTACAAAATGTATAATGGATCCTCATTTCATTTCTAATTCTGGAATAAAAAAAGTATGTATTGGATTAGCATTATCACCAAATGGTCTATGGAAAATTCACGCATGGGGACACAATGATTTTGCAATTGTGGAAACAACATATCGTCGTGCCGGATATATTCCCGGGAAAATTATCACATTGGATTCATAATTTTATTCCACTGGATTCAATTTGATTTCATAAACAATAAAGTCATGTGATGTTTTTCCATCATAAAACTTATTACAAACATCAAGCATGTCAACACCACAAAAATATGATGTATGAATTATGGGGGTTGAATTATAATCTTCTTTTGTGGGATCATTTGTTCTTTTTGCCCAGCATACAGTGTAAGTATTGGCAGATTTAAAAGGTATGTTTATTTTGAGATATTCTAATGTTTGTTCAAGTAGTTTACTTTTAGGATTAAGAGCATAAATTGGTATTGATTTTTTACACATAATAAAACTGGTTTTATGCATTTGATTGTATGTCCTGGTTGTCAATACTAAATTATCATCACTGTGTGACCAATCAAAATGGACAGTATTGCCATTATCATTTTTTATAATTTCCATTATTTGCCATTCAAGTGCAATTTGGGTTTCCATTGTAGTGTTGCTTTTATGACTGGATGATTATAACAAAAAACTATTTAGATTATCAATTTTTATAAAAATAAAAATTGATAAATGGCTGCAATAATAAATATATTATTTGGTTGTCAAAATAAAGAAAAATGGAATATACAGATGGATCATATGTTTTGAATGAATTTATAGGAGCACCAAGAAGAACAATTAGAAAATGTGTTTTGTGTGGTTGCACAAGTTTTGAATTGATTGGATTATTTTTGTGTTTAATGTTTTTAATGACAAATGTGTTATTATTAATATTTATATTGGACACAAAACATTTGGCGACAAATATGGAAACAATGTTAACAAATGTTGTGGGGAATTTTACAAGTGAAATGAATACTGCAATACAAAATGATTTAACCTTTGTCATGTCATATTTGCAAAATAATTTTACATTACATGTTGCAGTTGATTTATAAAATAATAAGAATAAGTCTAAACATATTCAATAAGGTAAATCATAAGATTGTCTCCATCATTCAAATATTCAAATCCATGTTCAAGATAAACGTTATCAGGTTTTCTGTAATTATCCGAGCAATCATCCAGTGTAATAAGTCTCACCATGTTTTGTTCACAAAAATGTATAATAGATTTCAATAATAAAGATGCATTGCCCTTATTTCTGTGGTCTGGATGTGTATAGAGATTTAAAATATGACATACACCATTTGTCTTGATAAGTCGATTGCGCAAATTGATTGTTTTTCCATATTGTAGTTCACATTCTGCATATGAAACGGACAGTGATTCATTATAAATATTAAATGTAATAACTGTGGTGGATTCATCTAGTGGATATTGATTCATAACAAATCCTGTTGTGGTAACTGGTCCTGGATATTGATTTGTAGTGCTTGCCATTTTGTGTGGTTATATTTTTGATCAGTAATAAATCAAACAATAATAAAATCAATTTTTAACGTAAATGAGGGGGAACATATTTGTTGTTTAACACTTTTTTTAGATTATTACAGTCTTTCTTGGAACTTGTATTTTTTTTATTGTAACATGGGATAGAAATGTATGTTTTCTTTTTTGTAACAATCTTTTTTTTCAATTTATCGAATTCTTTTTCATAAGTGATAATTTTGTGATCATTGTCAAATAGTGCTTTTTTTATTTTTGCTTGGTTGGTTGATAAAAAACTTTTCATAATCATATTGAACATATCGATAGAAATATGTTGTTGATGTGTCAAAAGTAATTTGTAGAAAAATTCATTAATATCTGTGCCACGTCGCAACATTAAACATGTATTACACAGAGGGATACAATTTGTTTTTGTAAATCCGAGGTTGGGATATAATGTGTCAATACAATTAATATTTTGATTGGCAGACTTTTTGCCACAAAATAAACAATCCAACATGTGAATTGTATTAAAATCCGATTCAGGGATTGTGAAAGTAATATTACGTTTATGTGCAATATCTTTTTGAATTTCATAGGTGATTGGATAATGATCAGGAAAAAGAGATGAATCACCGGACAAATATGGCAGGAAAATATTGTGAGAAAGAATGTGCGTAATTCTTTGTGTGTAGATGATTGACATATATGGGTAGTGTATGAATGTGTTTTTAGGTGATGGATGATAGGATGGATAAATCAATGTTTTTTAATCTGATAACCATTTAGTTATTTCTTCTTGATCAATGCCAATTGCTTTTAATTTAGTTTCACATTTCATTTTTAAATCATATGTCATTTCATTCCCATTGAGCGTGGATAAAATGATAGCACCTATTCTCTCTCCATTAGAAATATTAATATTAATGTCATCATAAAAGCCAGACATACAATTTACTAATCTTGTTATTCTACCTGTAAAACATTTATCTTTGCTTTCTATCAATTCTTCATCAAGTCGTTTTATAATTTCTTCTCTATGTTCACTTTTTATTATTCGCCCAAATATTTTTGTAAAAATGTCAAAAAATGAGACTAATAATGTTGAATGTACTTCTTCATCATTAAGATATGTCAACAAAGATGATAAATCTGTTAACTTCCAAGAGTGACATGTTTCGATAATTTCTGTTTTCGAATACGTAGTTTTATCTTTAAAAAGAGTATTAATTGATTGTTTAAGAGATGATTGAATACTTGATGCATGAATATTTTGTCCATCATTGAAAATACCATGGTTTTCAAAATTGTGCATTCTTTCAATGAATCGTTCAAGTCTAATATCCAATTTTATAATATTTCCATCAAATTGAAAGTCTGTTAATCGCACACAATTCAACAATGATGATGGTAATTTTGTTAGTTGATTAAATCCCACATCAAATGAGCGTAAATTTATTAATGTTTCCATATTTTTTGGAATGCTTACTAATCTATTTGCAGAGATTGATAAATCTTGTAAATTAACCAATGGCTTGAATATTGCATCGGGTAATTTGATTAATTTATTTTCGGACAAATGCAATTCTTGCAAGTTCACCAACGATTTAAATATATTTTTTGGAAGATCTATTAATTTGCTATTACATATGTGCAATTCCTGTAAATTTATTAATGATTTGAATAATTTTTCTGGCACTGTTGATAATTGTGTGTCGTATATGTACAAAAATTGTAATTTTGTTAATGTATTGAACAATGTAACGGGTAAAGCAATTAATTTACTATTATAAATGTATAATGCTTTCAAATTAATCAACGAATTAAATAACTTTTTTGGCAGATCAAAATGATCAGTCGATATGCATAAAGTTTCTAAATTCGTTAATGTGTCAAACAGTACTTCTGGAAATTCCATTATTTGATTAAAATCCATTTCCAATATTCTGAGGTTGATCAGTGGATTGAATACAATAGCTGGTAAATTAGATATACAATTATCACAAATATATAATTCCTGTAATTTAATCAATGAACTAAATACTCCACCCGATAATTTAGGCAATTGATTTTCGGATATGTTTATTGATTCTAAATTTGTAGAATAATGAAACATCGCATTAGATAATGATACCAAACAATTTCTCTGTGCATATAATTCACGTAAATTTATTAATTTATCAAATAATGATTCCGGCAAAACAGACAGGCAATTATCGGAAATATCTAAAATTTGTAAATTAATTAATGAATCAAATAACACACATGAGAGTTGGGTCAACTGATTATCAAACATGTATAATTCTTGTAAATTAGACAATGATTTGAATACTGTGGCAGGTAATTTTGTAAACTCATTTCCCGATATGTCCAATATTTGTAAATCAGGTAATGAATTAAATAATGTTTTTGGCAAACTTGTTAATTTCAAATCACTCAAATCAAGACACACTGATTTTGTTAACTTTGCTTGTTCTATTCGCGTATACACTTCTTCCATTAATGTTGATTTAAATGTAATTATGGCAAATATATGTATTGCTTTATAAAATCAATTTTATCTACTTGTACAAGCATATGTTGATATTTCGTGGAATATAATAAATGCATATTATTGTCTTACAATCAATATCAATGGTAACTGATATTATATTTTATTTCAATTTACACCTAATTGTCTTAATTTTGTTAATGCATTAAATAATTTATTTGGCAATTGTTTAATTTGATTATTATTAACATATAGTACTTCTAATTCAATTAGTGAATCAAATGTTATTTTAGTTAAATAATTATTGGATATATATAATTCGCGCAAATTAACAAGTGAACTAAATGACCGTGGTAGTTTTATAATTTTGTTTTCAGCAACACTTAATACTTCCAAATCAATTAACGTATCGAATATTTTATTTGGTAAAACAGTTAATTTATTGTGTTTTAGATATAGTTTGTGTAGTTTGGACATTGGATTGAACAATTTAGTTGGCAACATGGTTAATTTATTTGTTGACAAATCCAAGGTTTTTAAATTGTTTAATGATTCAAATGTTGCAGGTGACAATCTAACCAATCGATTTTGTTGTAAGTTCAAATGTCGCAAATTAAACAATGAACCAAATAATATTTTTGGTAAAACGACCAACTCATTGTCAGAAATGTTTAACACATCTAATTTGATCAATGTACTAAATATCATTTTTGGCAAATATGTTAGTCTGTTACATGATATATCTAATACTTCCAGATTAGTTGTCAGCTCAAATAATATTTTCGGTAATCGTGAAAGTTGATTATTAGCCATATTTATTAACCGTACATTTACCAATGGATCAAATACATTATTTAATAATCTGGTAATGTAGTTGTAAGATATGTCCAATTCTTCTAAATTGTTCAATGATAAAAATGTCATGATCGACAATTTATTTAAATTATTATTTGACATATTTAATATTTTTAATTCAGTTAATGAATTGAATAATGTTATTGGTAATTTAGTCAGGCTGTTATAAGACATGTTTATTTTGTTGACATTTTTTAATGAAACAAAGATTGATTTCGGTAATTTAGTCAGGCCATTATAAGACATGTTTATTTTGTTGACATTTTTTAATGAAACGAAGATTGATTCTGGCAATTTAGTCAGGCAATTGTTTGATATATTTAATATTTTTAATTCAGTTAATGAATTGAATAATGTTGTTGGTAATTTAGTCAGGCCGCTAGAAGACATGTTTATTTTGTTGACATTTTTTAATGGAACAAAGATTGATTTCGGTAATTTAGTCAGGCGGTTATAAGACATGTTTAATTTTTTTAATTTAGATAATGATTTGAACAGATTTTTTGGCAGCATTGTTAATCCATTACAGCGCAAATCCAAAACATATAGATTGATTAAAGAATCAAATGTTGTGCTTGGAAGATTGGTAATTTTATTGCAGGATATATTTAAAATTTTTAAATTGGTCAATGAATTAAACATTGTGTTTGGAAGATTGATAATTTCATTATGGGACATATATAGGCTTTGTAAACTGGCCAATGAATTAAATATTGTATCTGAAAGAACAACAGAACTACCATCATTACATGCATTTAAAATTAAAAATTGCAATTTTGTCAAGTGATCAAATATTCCACATGATAATTTTGTTATTTTATTACTATCTAGAGATAAAAACGATAGTTTTGTCAATTTATCAAATATATTATTTGATAGTTCCGATAATAAATTTTCTGATAAATTTAAACTCCGTACACTGGGTATCGCATCAAATATGCCATTTGGTAATTTATCTAGTTTCAATTTGTCTAAATCAAGTGATCTGGCATTTATTAATTTTGTATGTTTTATTCGTGCATTTAATTCTTCCATGTCTATTTTGTTATGTTGTATATTGCAATATATGCATTGATCAAATTAACATCAATTTTTTGTCAATGCATAGGAAGTAACAAAATATATAACAGTGCAAACATTTTTAATAACGAAAGATAAATTGCATAATACAAAGCAATACTTATAATAATTAGTATAATTTAAAAAAAAATATAATAATCCAAAAAAATGAACATATATATTGTATTTCGCAAACAATGATACTTCTTTCTGAAATCAAAAGGGATACAGTATTTACATTTTTAATATGGGGTTTTTAAATCACAAACGCTCAGAAATGGCTATATAGGTGACTATATAGCCATTTTTTAGTTCACATGCATTGATGTTTTTTTAGGTGGTGAGTTTGAAATAACGACTGTGTATATATAAAAATTTGATCATTTGACACCTAAATATTAATACTATAAAGATATCCATACCACACATGACAACCCAACACGAAAAAAAAACTCAAATGAGTGATTGTAGAGCATCGCGAACTGGAATTAGATGTGTTGCTCCAAGATATGGAGGAACTACTTGCACATATAGTAAATCAGATGATAATAAATATTGTGTATATCATCAATACATGCTTAATTATTCCGAGGATCAATTAAAAAACTTGACAGAGTGTTCGGGATGTCACCATTTATATTATGGATTAAATGGGAAACAATGTGATACATGTCGAACAAGAGTAAAAGAATCATCTCCTATAAAAAAAAAGAAAGGTGATGCATGCAAGGTATATGAATGTACTTATTATGCAAATACTGAAAAACATACTGATGAAATGTATAAGGATTATTGTGTCAAACATCAACTTTATGCATGGGCACAAGAACAGAATGAAAAAGGAAATAAAGTATGTAGTAATTATAATCGAAAATGCAAAACCATATTGCCCGATGGTCATAAAACCAAGAAATGTACAGTATGTTTGGAAAAAGAAAAAATAAAAGATCGTGCCAGAGTTGCTAAAAAAGTGGCACATGCAAATGAAAAAAATAAACTTTTGAATAAACAGGGTGATATTTCGGATGTTGATGTTGTTACTAAAAAATGTTGTCAAAGATGTCTCGGTGAATACGCCATGGAATTATTCATTGGAAAAGATGGAAATGAAAAAAAAGAATGTCAAAAATGTAGAGATAAACAAAATATTGCCGATATGAAAAGAAAAGATAATCCGCAAAGAATTATATCAAAACAAGAATATGAAAAAAAACCTGAAACAAAAACAATGCGAAAAGAATGGAGTGAAAAAAATCCGGACAAAAGAGCAGAAATTGATTTGCGCCATAAAGCAAAACTACGTCAGGATCCCGATTATCACAAAAGACTGCGAGAAAATGCTAAATTATATCGAAACAATAATCCTGAAAAAGTTGCGATGCAATCAATAAAACAAACAACAACATTTGAGGGAAGAAAATATTATTATCAACAAAGTGCACATACTCGTGGTGTCAAATTTATATTGACAGATGATCAATGCAACAAACTGTTTTATTCTAATTGTTATTATTGTAACCAAAAGGCACAAAACAAACAAATGAACGGAATAGATCGATATGATAATGATGGTGATTATGTTTATAATAATTGTGTATCATGTTGTACAATGTGCAATATGATAAAAGGTGAAATACATGGGGATCACTTTTTCATGCAGGCAGAACATATTATTTCAGGATTGTATATCACTTCAGAATTTGTTACATATCCCAAAGTGTTTTATGATTATGGGGGAGAATCTTATAGTGGGTATGTGTGTAGAGTCAATAATAAAAATAAAAAAATGGAACAACAAATGTTGGATGCAATGTACATGACGATGATTGAAAATGAAACTGTGGAACAATTTGCTGCCCGAATTTCAAATACATATGATGAAATTGATAATAACAAAATGGTGTTTGAATTATCAAGGGATGAATTTTATAAAATTAAATGCTTACCTTGTTACTTGTGTGGGAAAAAAATGTCATTAACACATGGCAATGGGATCGATCGAATAGATAATAAACTAGGTTATCTCATTGGCAATGTTGCGCCATGTTGTGCCACATGTAATTATTTAAAAAGGGACTATAATCTGGTAGAATTTCTCGAAAAATTGTATCATATTTATTGTAATTATACCAGAAAACCTATTATTTTTAATCGATACAATATAGAAATATGTGTATCTTGTATGTGTCATTTTGTAAATAAACAAATATTGTCTATAATCAGTGAAGATATGACTGTTGAAACATGTGTAAAAAAATATAGAACTAACTGCGAGTCCATTAAACTTCCTGAAAAAAAGAATAATCGCGAAAAAATATCAAAGGTTGCGCGTCAGGAAAACAATAAGGTGCGCCTTACTGAACAACGCACTAAGACAGATGCAAAATATGCAGATCCTAATTGGATAAAAACACATGCAAAAGAATTGGGAGAAAAAAAACATGCTAAAGTATTGGCATCAAAACACTGATTTAGTTAATATATTTTATTATAATGCATTTATAAGTATTATAATTGAATTATACACTTAAATTTTATTATCACGACTTTTTACAACAAAACAGAATACAATTGTTTTACATGCATGGTTGTGTATTGATACACATATTTCATATGTTCTACAATTTTGGCATTGCATGATGTAATATTGTTTGGGTGTGTCGTTTTGTTGTAAAAAGTCGTGATAATTAATTTATTTCGCAGAAATAAATTAATGTAATATTCCAAAAGCATAAACTATACACTTAAAATATATATAACATTGCTAAAGATTCTACTTTACATCTAAAAACTAGTTGTTGTATGCCACGCCGCCCATACCACTCATTACGCGGAAGACGTTATAGTTAGTGACAAAGGTGTAGAATTTGCTGTCCTTTAAGAAGTCCAATTCAGGAACGCTCTTGTTTGCGCGGAAAGGATCGCTGAAAGTTAAGTTCAAGATGGTGGTGTCAATTCTGGACAAGTTGGCTGTTCCGGCAGGTTGGTGTTGCTCTGGGTGTAAGCCGAATGAGTAAACGTTAACACCATCGGCGGGTGTTCTTGTGTGGTGTTGACTTGGTTGAACATAGTTGAAGTATGATCCTTCGCAGATGTCAAATCTATCGTGACCGTTCAATTGGATGTTACCGGAAGCAACTGGGTTACCAGCGCCGTCGAGACGTAAACCATAGTTGCTTGGCTGAATAACAGCGACGTCCCATGGGTTCACAACACCGCCGCCCAAAACGTAACGGCAATCGGTCCAGTCCTTAACGGGAACTGAAACATCTCTCAAAGTCAAAGCGTGCCCTGTGGCAACAACATTGGATTCAACACGTGTAGCACTTGGAGATCCACCAGTAACAGCAGTAACTGTGATAGTAACAGAGACTAAAGCATTAGGTGTGGCTGTTGCTGTGCGAGCAAGAGAGTCCAATAAGTTAACACTGTTCTTGATCAATGGGTTATCAATGAAGCGAGCATATGTTCTAGTACCAGATGTAACATCATCTTCAGTAGCATTGACAAGAGTAACAGACATGACAACCGTCTTGCCAGTGGATGTTGTGCAATTGACAGATACAACATCGGAGTCACCGGCACTCAAAGAACCAGCACGTGTGACAGCTGTGAGGGATGCACCAGATGGGGCATTGCCACCGACAGGTACTAAAGAGCCATAAGCCAAGTTTGCAGCAGCGTAGTCCAAAACGGAGCCCCATTGGGAATCGTTATCAGTGTAGCCTAAGAAACGACCACGAGCATTGGTGCCGAAGCGGTTGCCCTCGCCGTTGAATGCACCACATTTGAGTGCCCAAACTAATTCCTTGCATGGGTGGTTGAAGTTTAACTTGGTCTTGCTGGTAACAGAGCTGGACATTGTGCCGTTAACGGAGTCCTCACCAGGGAATTGCACTTGCTCGATCAAGTATTCGTGACCAACCTGAGCGAATCTTCTACGTTCCTCAGCATCAAGGTAGATGTAATCAACCATGAGACCAGCCTTCTCGTAGGAGTTAACAACATTGTAGTTAGGAGCAGCAGCACCAGACCAAACAATCAATTTGTTGAGGTCCTCTAATTCAACGTAGAGACGAACATCGTGGTATTGCAAGGCAATCAATGGCAATGCAAGGCCAGGGTTACGGTTGAACCAGAATTGTAAAGGAATGTACATGGTGTATGGAGCAATGGCAGGTTCAGATTGACCCTCGACTGCAGCACCACTGAGAGTTGTCATCTCGGGAACATCACCAATCATCTTATTGTAACCACGCTCTTGGGAAGCAGTGTGAGTCAACTCGTACCATAAGTCTAACCAAACACCAACGTGTTTGTCGACATCAGTACCACCGACTTGAATCTTGAATGATTTCACACATGCATGACCTAAACGACGAACCCAAGCAACCTTGGTGTTCAACACTGGATCAGCATTGAATGGGGCAAAACTGGATGAAGTACCGC
>Ga0214921_10008146_pt1 | contig 13702 bp, 14 predicted proteins | sample LL1505_MetaG_FD_177992 | JGI IMG/M metagenome (GOLD analysis project Ga0214921, IMG submission 177992) | Freshwater microbial communities from Lake Lanier, Atlanta, Georgia, United States - LL-1505 | ecosystem: Environmental > Aquatic > Freshwater > Lake | place: USA: Georgia | collected... | reverse complement strand
TTTCATTTGTTTCAGTTAGTCCTCAAAAATTTATGTAATACATCTATATTTACAAAAATAATTATGAATAAAAAATAATTCAGCAAATAAATGTAAAAATATTCCTATAATAAAAAATCCTAAATATCTATTAGCAAAACAATATAATATATAATATCCTATAATTATAAATAAAATTCCCTCTAAAATAGAATCAGATATAAGATATTTTGTATCTGCTATTTTTTTAGATTTATTTTTACAAGCATAACCATTATTACAATAATAATCATGTATTCCAAGGTAATAGCTCAAATAATGTTTAAAAAATCCAAATATAAATAGAAAATAATATATATTTAAATTTATATTTAGATTTTTAAATATTATATATAAAATCAAACAATATAAACCAACAAATAAACTTTCATATATAATTACCATTTTCAATTAGTTCTTATGTTATATAAAAAATATAATTATATTTCTAATTAAAATGTCTAATATAAACATAATATTATCTTTTCTGTATTTAAATATTTCATTTTTATATTTAAATACAGAAATAAATAATAAACGAAGTTTTAAAGAAAATGAATTAAATAAGAATTTTATTAGAAAATCAGCAATGGATTATTTAAATAAGAATTTTAATTTTATTACACCTATTTTTAAACCATATGAAAAAAATAATTTAGTAATGTATTTTCCTGCTTTTTATGATTTTGATAATTGTATAAATACAGATAATTTTAAATTATTCGAAGAATTATTAAATATTGATTATAAAAATAAAATAGTATCTTTCGCATATTTTTCAAAAGATAAAATTGAAAATTTTAAATCTCATCCAATTTATAAAATAATTAATAATTCATTAGAATATGATTATAATTGGTTAAATAATAGTATTAATTATTATAAGAAAAATAATGAAATTATATACAAATATAATCAATATGAATATATAATTATTAAGAATTTAGAAAATCAATTACCATTTAAATCATATTGTAATTATCCAATTGGAGATATTAGTAATGCTTATTTAAGATTTTATAATGAATATGATTATATTTCAAGTATGATTTCATTTGTCTCAGTTAGTCCTCAAAAATTTATGTAAAATTAATAATAATAGGATTATTATAGCAATTAATATTATCGTTAAATCCCTCAAATCAAAACATCTTTTAATTTTTGTTTTTTTTTCAAAAATTATATTTGATAATTTTATTGAATTACTTATAGCACTTTCGAGGCATGTGAATGAATTCTTATGTTTTCCATTATGTGTTCCAACATTATATAAATTCTTATATTTCTTACTTTTAAAATCTATATAATCAATTTCAGGAACTTTTATAAATGCCGTGTTATAAGACACCCATTTCTTCAAATCTTTATCGTAATAATTATGAATGAAATAAAATGTAGGTCTTGGAATATCTTTTAAAACAGTTAATAATTGATTATATACACTATCTATCAATTCCTTCTCATTACATTCATTCGCCGTTTTATTCAATAAAGAATTCTTAACATCCGTTAAAGAAATAGCACAACTAAAAACAACTTTTGCCTTAGTTTCCTTAAATTTCATATAATTACTAATAACCATTATCATCAAATTCCATTCAGTATTAATTCCTTTTAAAGGACTATCGTCTATATTCATATCAGTATCCCAAAATAAAGTCATTGAAATATAATCAATATATTTCGTTTTCTTTGAGAATTCTTCTAAATTTCCAAACGCATCTTTGGTATTAATAATATTTAAAAAATTTGGCGGAGGCATAGCAAGAATAAATAAATCTCCTTTAATTTCTTCACCTGATTCTAATTTAACTGATTTAATTTTATTATTATCTATTACTAATTCCTTGACACCTTTATTAACATTTATTTCAACTTTATTTGCTTTTAAATAATTAGACCAGTATTTAAATAAACCTTCATCATTTGGAACTTTTGGAATATATAAATTATATAAAAGACATTCAATACTCGATGAAATGAATTCATTTAATGACAATTTATCACTTCCACCACCATCAAAACTTCTCGCCATTAAATCAACTGTTTTTATTGCTTTTTCCGAAAACTCATTATAAATCATATAATTTTTCATACTAATATTTTTCCCATATTTATTTGAAAGAATGGTAAAAAAGAAATCACGTGTAATTATAAGAAGTTCATAAAAAGTAAATGTTTTATCTTCTATAATAATTTTATTAGAAATATCAAAAAAATTATATTTATGTTTAGAAAATATTTTATAAAAATCTAATTTCATAGATTTAAGCATTTCAATAAAATTCACATAATTTCCTATATAAACTCGTGGAGCATGTTCGCAAAAATAAAATTCTCCATTATGTTCTTTTCTATCAACCCTATGACAACCACCTAAACTATTATATTTCTCAAATATCTTAATTTTTGCTTCTGGGTTTTTCTTAATTGCTTCATTTGCGAATGCTAACCCAGCAACACCTCCGCCAATTATAATTATTTCCATTTATTCCTTAATTAAATATGAGATTATCTTATCTAATTTTTTTTCAATTCTAATTAATATATCTTTATTTTCTTTTTTATTTATTTGTCTATTAATAATTTCCTTATCTTCTAATTTATTTATTTGTTTATTAATAATTTCCTTATCCTCTAATTTATTTATTTGTCTATTAATAATTTCCTTATCTTCTAATTTATTTATTTGTTTATTAATAATTTCTTTATCTATATTATATTCAATTGATAAATCATCTATACTTATATTCTCATTTTTATACTTAGGATAAATTATATGACTTATACCACGCGATTTAATTCCGCCTATATTTCTTGAATGTTCTAATGCTATTTCTTCATATGATTTCTTATCATTAATTTCTTCTACTATTTTTTCATCTTCTTCAAGCAACCATTTTTACCAACTCTCGACATATTTTTGATTTTAAATAGTTTTATTTCTTTTAGTCATTTTTTTAGATGATGAAGAAGAAGCACGTATTTTAGTTTTATTTAAAATATCTATTAATGCTTTTTCTAATTTATTTGTAATTTTTTCAATTTGTTCTTGCTGTTTAGGATATCTTTGAATAGGATAAAAAGGAGATAATATATCATATTTCTCTTTTAATAATAAATCTAATATTATACCTCTATGAATAGGATTATTATATTGAAATTTATATTCTGTTAATTTTTCACTGAAATCAAAATTATATAAAATATTAATAAATTTATTTTCTTCATCTTCTGTTAATGTTGAATTTGGAATTAATAATTTATTTATAATAAATTGAGTTGGTATTTCATTTTCAATTTTAACATAAACTCTTTTAATATCAAAACTTGTTAATAATTTCTTATAATCAGGTTTTTTAAAAATATAAGACGCAAATTCCGCAATTGAATTAAATTCCTTTATTGTTTTTTTATCTTTACACACATTTACAATTAATGTTATTTCTTTATCAGTATTATAAGATACCATTACTGCAATAGAATAATATGGTTTATCTCTATTTAAATCATTAATATCTTTATAACACGGATAACCTAATATTTCACCCATTTTTTCTATTGAAATAAAAGAACTATTATATGATTTTTTTGAAATAATAGTTCCTTGATAAATACCATCATAACTATCACTTAAAATTAATTTTGGAAATAATTCTTTAATTTTATTGACAATAGATAATGTTTTTGGGTCTTGTCCTGTTCTTTCGTGATAATCTTGTGGTTGAACTAACATAGCAGGACGAATATCTTCATTAACTAAAATAGCATTTAATAAAACATCGATATCAATTTTAGCACTATTACTCATCAAATTATCTACATATATAACTTATTTTATATTTTGATGAACCATTAGGAGACACTGTTCTTTCTACAAAATATTCATTATTTTTATAAATGATTGTGAAATTATTCCAATTCATCATTTTAATTTCACAATCATTATCAAGAATTTCCTTAGTTTTATTAACTATTAAATGAATATTTACCCAATTTTCATCAAATATCTCAGTTTCTTCTTTATAATCTTTAATAATTTCTCCTATCTTTTCCATTAATAATATAATTTATATTTTTTTCATAATAAAAAATCTATTTCCTCCAATACAATTTATATATATCTCTTGACATTTAAAAAATCTACATATGTCAATTAATAATTTATCATTATATACATAGTGATGTAAGCATCTATTATTAAAATTATCTAAACTTCGTTTAGTGAATTCTATAAAATTACCGGCAGCCGGATCCATGCTTAAATCATGATGTGTTAATATTTCACGGAGTGTTGATAAATCATCTTCGCCCACATCTTTTTCATATTGTGATAATAATGTTGAAAAAGACGAATATTCACGTTTATGATCGAAACATAAAGATTTTTCTGGAACAACTATTATAATATAACCACCTTTTTTAATTACTCTTATCCATTCTTTTATTGCTTTTAATGGATTTGCTATATGTTCTAATGAATGTGATGAAAAGCAAAAATCATAGGTTTCATCTTTTACACTTATCATATTTACGGCATCATTTATTATAACTTTTCCAGATTTACCTTCATAAAAATTATATACATCCGTATGATTACTCCATACAGTATTATTAGAAAAAACTACATTATCTATATTAAATGCTCTTTCATAAATTATATGTGCCGAATACGAGTATCCACCAATTTCAACACCATATTTATTATTAGTTATTTCAGCTAAAATATAATTTAAAAAATGATTATAAAAAAATAAATAGGAGATTAATGAAATCAAAATTAGGTCAATTTTATACAACTAATTATCAATATTTATTGACTAATATGAAAATTCCGGATAATATTAATGAAATTATAGAGAGTTTTTGTGGAAATGGAGATTTGCTTAAATTCTTAGATAAAGAATATATATTAGAATGTTATGATATTGAACCAAAACACTCGTATATAATTGAAAGAGATACTTTAAAAAATCCTCCAAATTATGATGGAAAATTTATTTTAACAAAATCCTCCATATATCGCCAGAAATAAAAACGAAGATAAAGAAATTTATGATTTATATAAAACAAATGATTTATATAAATGCTTTATATTATCTTTCATAAATTCTAATTGTAAAGGTGGAATTATAATTATTCCTATAAATTTCCTATGTTCTTATAGAACAAATGATATCAAGTTAAGAAAACAATTTCTACAAAAATTTCAAATTAAATTAATAAATATTTTTGAAGAAAAAGTATTTGATGATACTTCTACGAGTGTTTGTGTTATTCAATTTGATTTAAAGAAGGGTGTTGATGAGATTATTAAGATTGATATATATATCCGTCAAAAAAATCAATAGAAATAACATTAGACGAAAGAAATAATTATACAATTGGTGGAGAAATATTACAAATTAAATCATCTAAAAAATATAAGATTGAAAGAGCTACCAAATATTCAAAAGAAGGTTTAACAAATATCTTACTGAAAACAATTGATGATAAAAATGAATTGGGAGCATTAATAGTTGGAGATATGAAAGAATTATAGATAATACAGAGAATTTAAGTATGAGAAGTTATGCGAGTTTAATAATAACTCCAATAATTGATATAGATATTCAAAAGATATTAGTAGATAATTTTAATGAATATTTGAAAATAAATAGAGAAAAATATAATTCATTATTTCTAACAAATTATAGAGAAAACAAAAGAAAAAGAATTTCATTTGAATTAGCATTTAAGATATTTGGATATTTATTGCTTTCTTTTTAATTGTAGAGGACATTCAACTCCATATTTTTTTTAAACAAGTATTTTTAACTTTTTCTTTAACTTCTTTTAATTGAGAAATATATTCAACGCCATATTTTTCTAAATTATTCATTTTCTTTATTTCTTTAACTTCATTTGCTTGATTATGACTTTCAAAGCCATATTTTTCTAAACAAGTTTTTTTTATTTTTTCTTTAATTTTATTTGCTTGATTATGACTTTCAACTCCATATTTTTTTAAACATGTTTGTTTTCCTTTTTCTTTAACTTCTTCTAATTGTAATGGACTTTCAACGCCATATTTTTCTAAACATGTTTTCTTTAATTTTTCTTTCATATTTATCTTACTACATTCTTTACAAAAGGCACCAGTATTATATAAACTTCTCATAGTTTTATTATTTTTATTTCCACATTTACATTCAAAATTAATTATATAATCTCTATTAATTTTTTCATCTTCTTTATAATCATATTTACAATTATCTCTTAAAATAATTTCTTTCAATAATTTGTTATTATATTTAATATTTGACATTTTTATATAAAATATTTAAACATATAAAAATCATTTTTTTTTAATTAAAAATTGATTTATTTATTTTTATTATTTTTTTCAATGAATATTTATAAAGGTTTCATTTATGAACAATACGTTAAACACTTCATTAGAACAAAAATCAATAAACAGGTTTATTTATGGAATGAATGTCCTGAAAATATTCTCATTGATAATAATTTAGTTTCTTCGCATAATAATTTGAGACTTATTAGAAAAGAAGGTAATCTTCATAATCATAAAGATATTGGAATTGATTTAATTCAAATAGAGGAAAATGATGATATTTCATTAATTCAAGCAAAGAATGGATATTCAAAAGGTGTTCGTATCGAAGATTTAGCGGGTATTATGTTAAGAACTTCATTTACTCGCAAAGACGCTTATATTTATTATACTAATATTCTTTCAAATAATATTATAAAAACTGGCGAATTAAGTAATCTAGTTAGATTTGTTGAAAATACTGATGAATTATTTCATAAAACAGAAGCTAATGTTCATTTCGTTCATTTACCTATGATTAAAATTAAAAAAGAGGTTCCTAAAAAATCATTTATCCCATATTCATATCAATTAGAAGCAATTGATAAATTCTATAATTATTATGATACAAATAATAGAGGTATATTATCCCTTCCTTGTGGTTGTGGTAAAACTTATACAAGTTATAAAATATCTAATAATTTTGATAAAGTAATATTATTATCACCTTTGAAAGAATTTGCTCTTCAAAATCTTAATAAATTTATAGAATATGGTTATGAAAATAAATTTATATTGATAGATACAGATGGAACAAGAAATATTAAAGAAATTATATCATTTATAACAAATAATAAGAAATGTTTATTATCAATTACTTATAAATCTATTGATATGATTAGTAATTGTTTGGAGTTATTCGAAAATTCATTATTTATCATAGATGAATTTCATAATATATCTAAAACAAATTTATTAGAAGAAGATAATCATATGTATAAATTACTAAATTCAAATCATAAAATATTATTTATGTCTGCTACACCGAGAATTTATGATTTAGAAAATGAAATTAATGATTTTAATGATATTATAGGAAATATAGTGTATTCTATGAAATTTAATGAAGCGATTTCTAATAATTATATATGCGATTATAGATTATGGTTGCCTTCTGTAAGTGAAAATAATAATGAATTAAACAAAGAATTATCTATCTATGATATTGAAAATTCTATTAAAAATAGATGTAAATATTTATATTCATGTATTCTTAATAATGGTTCAAGAAAAATTATAATTTATTCAAAAGATACTAATGATATGAATAAATTAATAGAAGGTATGAAGATATTAAATGAATTCTTTATATTAAATATTGAAATTCAATCAATTTCATGCGATAATAATGAAAAAGAAAGAAAAGAAATTTTGAAAAACTTTTCAAATAATAATGACAAAATTCAATTATTATTTAATATCAAAATTTTAAACGAATGTATTGATATTCCAAGTTGTGATAGTATTTATATATCATATCCTCCTAAAAGTAAAATTACAACAATTCAAAGAATTAGTAGAGCAACAAGAAAAGATGCTAATAATCCTTATAAAATTGCTAATGTATTTATATGGTGTGATGAATATGATGAGATATTAAAAATATTATCAATGTTTAAAGAATATGATTTATTATTCAAAGATAAAATTAAAATAAATCAAATAAATTATTATAATTCAAAAGAAATAGAATATATCGAATTAATTAAGAATGATATTACAAAAATAGAAAATGTTATTATAAATTGTAGAGAATATATTCAATATACATTTGAGGAAAAGTTGGAAATTATTGAAAAATATGTGAAAGAAAATGGTAAATTCCCATCAATTAAAGATGAAAAATCTTTAATAATTTGGATACAATATACAAAATCAATGTATAAGAAAGATTTATTAAATGAAAATCATAAGAAATTATGGGAGGATTTTATGGATAAATATCCAGAATTATTTTTAAATTATACAGAAAATTGGTTAAGAAAATTTAAAATATTAGAAGAATTTGTAGAGAAAAATGGAAGATTTCCTACACATAAAGAACAAAAATGGTTTTCAAGACAACAAAATAATTATAATAATAATGATGATATTATTATGAAAAATGAAATAATTAGAAAAATATGGGAAGATTTTATGGATAAATATTGTCATTTATTAAAAGATTATGAAGTAATATGGATAAATAAATTTAAATTACTTGAAGAATATGTTAAAACACATGATAAATTTCCATCTAATTTAGATGAAAATGAAGAAAATAAAAAATTAGCAACTTGGCGAGTTTATAATAATCAATCATATAAAAATAATAAGAATATTATGAAAAATGAAAAAATTAAAAATATATGGGAAGAATTTATAAATAAATATGATTATTTATTCAAAGATAATTTCAAAAATTGGTATGATAATTTGAAAAAAGCAGAAGAATATATATTAAAAAATGGTAAAAGACCTAATGAAAAGATGAAAAATAAAGAAGATGCTATAATAGGTAATTGGATTACAATGCAAAATAAAAATTATAAAAAAGTATTTGAAATAATGAAAAATGAAACAATAAGAAATGAATGGGATAATTTCAAAAAGAAACATCATATATTATTTATGAATTATGAAGAAAAATGGAATTATACATTAAATTTATTAATAAATTATGTTAAAACAAATAATAGATTACCTAAATTTAATGATATTGATACAAATTCTAAAATGTTATATAGTTGGTATATTAATAATAAAGGTAAAGAACAGATGACTAATTTTCTTATAGAATATAAAGATTATATTTAAATTCGTTTCTTTATATTTAATTTAATTTTATTATTATTTTTTATAAACATATTTGGGTCAAATTCTGCTTCATCTTCTTCATTATCATAAAATAATTTATCTTGTTGTCGTTGTTGTTCCAAAGCACATAAATTCCATAATTCAGGAGAACACATTTTAAAATTTTTTTCAACAGCTTTATACCATTTTATTTGGTCTGTAATACTATTATCTTGTGTTGTATTATCTATAACCATTACTTCAAAATTCGTCGTAGTATTATCCATAATTTTATTAAAAACTTCAAATGAATTACAAATTCCCGCATAATGATTATAAATTTTTTCTCTTTCTTTTATAATATTGTTTTTAAATATAAAAACGTAATCTATTTGACTTCTTAAAGTTGGATTAAGTCCCAATGGAGCCTGTGATGTTATTATAGTTAAAATTGAATAATGTCTTCCATTCATCATAATACTTCGAATATTTTTATCTCTCTGCCAAGTTGTATCATACAAGCAATCATCAAGAATAATAATAGCACGCGGATCTATATCACTTTTTCCATATTTTTGTATTTCTTCGTTTCTCTGTTTAGTTACTTTAATTTGTCTATCTAAAAATTTTTGAATTATTTCAGGTTTATATTCATCATATATTAATATATTTGGTATAAATTTTTGAAAAAACTCATTACTCACCTCAGTTGGTGAAATTACAACCGAAACCGGTATGTCCTTATGGTATGACAATATATCTTTCATACAGAAACTTTTCCCACTTCTTCTACGACCAATGAAAACAATTATACTATCTTGTTTCATTTCTTGTGGATTAAATTTTTTTAATTCTAATTTCATTCTTATTTATAATAATAAATATTTATTTATATATATGATGCGTAAATAAGATATGAATTAATAATTATGAAATTAATAGATAATGGAATATTATTTAATTTCTTTAATAATTACTATAATAATATTTGGTTTAATACAATTATATGAATATAATAAAATTAAGAAGTATATTGAAGAAAATGGTGATAATTATTATATTGAACCATATTCATTATTTAACATGGGTAATTTATTATTATTAGTGATTTTATATATTGTTTCAACTGTATCTTGTTATTATTTGAATGTTTCTAAATGGAAATTTTTTGATGAGATTAAAACTACTAAAAAAACTGGTGGAGCAGACGAACATAAGCCAATAAATGAGGATATTGACCCTAAAATTTTATCAAAAATAAATGATAATTTTGATGTAGGTTTTGAACCTTTTATAGATGATAATTCTTCTATAAGTTCATTAAGTTCTACAACATCTATAAAAAATGTTTAAATTTAATAAGAAATATATGAAAAAATGATTTCTGTGATTTCATAAATTATTTATCTTGCGATGATACAATCATTCAAAAAATATCAGTCCTATTTCAATTCCAACATCGTTTATATCTTAAAGCTCGTTCTTCAACAACCTCAATTTAACAATTATGAGGATATTTGCGAGTTATTTGATATTCACATGAGAAAAATTGTTTTCAGGAACTCCAAGTATTCGAATAATATCAAAAATGATTGCTTGATTATGGTTAAATTTTTCTTGAAGGATGATTATATAAATCACATCATTTCTTCATTTGAAGTTGAGGATGACGCATACCATTATCTCGCAATTCTCGTCCAGTTTGAACGGATGTCAAATGGATATGAGTTGAAGTCGCAAAGTCCCTATTATTACTTTAATCCGGTGAATATTCAAAAGATGATTACCGAATTGAAGTTTTAATTTTTTTTACTTAAAGAATTCTTAATTATTAATAAATGTTTTATGATTATCGACGATTATCTTAATTATGAGATTGAATATCGTAAGAAATACGGAGAAAAAACATTAATATTAATTCAAGTTGGTTCTTTTTTTGAATTATATTCTATAAATGAGAATTGTTCTTTTATGAATAAAATTGGCGATATATGTAATATTGTAATATCAAGGAAAAATAAGGCTATTAGAGAAGTCGGGATACATAATCCATTAATGGCTGGATTTCCATTATATTCCGTTCAAAAATTCATTCAAATTCTTCTTAATCATCAATTCACGATTGTTTTAATAGAACAAATAACACCTCCACCAAATCCTCAAAGAAAAATTACGGAAATTATAAGTCCATCTACGAATATTAATAATAATATTAGAAATGGTAATTATATTCTCGTATATTATTTTGAAGAAGTTTGCGGATATTTAAATGTAGGTATTAGTGGTGTTGATTTAACTACTGGAAAATCATTTGTTTATGAGAATGGTTCAAATAAGAAAGACCCACAATTAACATTAGACGAATGTTATAGAATATTATCTGTATATAATCCAACGGAAATTTTAATAATAAGTGATAAAATCAATCATGAGTATAAGAAGAAGATTAATGATATTATTAATATTAATTGTTTAATTCATAGAAAATTTGAAGATTATGATTTATTATCTTATATGAAAAAGATAGATTATCAAAAGAAGATTTTAGAGAAGGCATTTATAAATTCATCAATGTTATCTATAATTGAATATTTGAATTTGGAGAAGATGTCATTAGGAACATTAAGTTTCTGTTCCCTTCTTCAATTCGCATATGAACATAATGCCGATATCATTAAGGAATTAAATATTCCAGACATTTTAGAAAAATCAAATAAATTATTATTAGAATATAATTCAGCAATTCAATTAAATTTAATTAGTTATAATTCAAATGATAAAACTTTAATGGAAATTTTAAATAGAACTTCTACAGCATTTGGTTCAAGAGGATTTAAAGAACGTTTATTAAATCCTATAAATGATAAGAATGAGTTAAATAGGAGATATGAAAAGATAGAAGAATTATTAAAAGATAATAAATTTAAATTAGTGAATAAGAAATTAAATAATATTAATGATTTGGAAAGAATTAAAAGGAAGATATTATTAAAGAAGATTAATCCTCATGAATGGAATGGATTTATAAATTCATTAGAATATGCGATAGAAGCATTTGAAATTCTCAATATTACTAATGAAACATCTATTTTAATTAACACATTTTCTCATTTAAATTTGGATGAATGTTCTAAATATAATATTAATGATATTAAGACAAATATATTTAAGGAAGGTTATTCGAAAGAATTGGATGAATTAATGGTAGATTATAATAATCAATTAGAAAAATTAAATATTATTGTTGATAAAATTTCTGGAATTGATGATACAAGTTGTAAATTAGAATTTAATGAAAAAGATGGATATTTCATCTCTATTACTAAAAAGAGGTTTGAAACTGCTTATAAAAAGGATAAGAATTATATGGGAAAATTTGATAAGAAATTAACTACAAATAATAATAGTTATAAATTAACATCTGTTGAAATTAATGAAGCATCTACGATAATTGAAAGGAGACAGGATGAAATTAGCAAAAAAACCATTATTAAATATCAAGAATATTTATCAAATATTTCTAAAAATCAAATTGATATTTTAATGAAAATTATTGAAGATTTAACAGAATTAGATATAAGTTGTTGTAATGCTAAAAATGCCTTTGACTTTTGTTATTATCGTCCAATTATTAAGGATAATACTAATTCTTTTATAAATGCCGAAAATCTACGACATCCTATTATCGAACGTCTTATAACCGATGTTGAATATATTGGAAATGATATTTATTTAAATCAAGATGGAATTTTATTATATGGTATTAATTCTTCTGGTAAAAGTTCATTAATGAAAGCTGTTGGATTATCTATAATTATGTCTCAATCTGGTATGTATGTTCCATCAACATCATTTGAATTTAGTCCATATAATCATATATTCACGAGAATATGTGGAAATGATGATATTTATAGAGGTATGAGCAGTTTCGTGGTAGAAATGACGGAATTAAGAAATATTCTTCAAAGAGCAGATGAAAATAGTTTAGTAATAGGCGATGAGATTTGTTGTGGAACTGAAATGACATCAGCAATAGCAATTGTATCATCTGCTATAAATGAATTGATAAAGAAGAAATCTTCATTTATATTCACAAGTCATTTACATGAATTAACATCTATTTCAATTATAAAAGATAAGAATTTGAGAATTTATCATATTCATATAGAAATAGTAGATGATAAGATTATTTATGAGAGGAAATTAAAAGAAGGTCAAGGTTCTAATATTTATGGAATAGATGTTTGTGGTTCTTTGGATATGCCTAATGATTTTATGAAAAATGCCGAAATTGTTAGAAAAGAAATAACTGGATTAGATGTTAATTTAATGAATACTAAAAAATCAAATTATAAATCATCTATGTTTATGGATATTTGTCAAATTTGTAAAGAAAGACCAGCGAAAGAGACGCATCATATTAATTATCAAATAAACGCAGATGAAAATGGTAAATTTAGTAATTTTGATAAGAACATTCCGCATAATCTCGTGAATATATGTGAGGAATGTCATTTGCGAGAACATAAAGGAGAA
>Ga0214921_10008145_pt1 | contig 13703 bp, 12 predicted proteins | sample LL1505_MetaG_FD_177992 | JGI IMG/M metagenome (GOLD analysis project Ga0214921, IMG submission 177992) | Freshwater microbial communities from Lake Lanier, Atlanta, Georgia, United States - LL-1505 | ecosystem: Environmental > Aquatic > Freshwater > Lake | place: USA: Georgia | collected... | reverse complement strand
TTGGATGCGGCAACAAGATTGCCGTATAGAGGAATAGGTGTAGAGAACATAAAGGGTAGAAAGTCTGTTATAGTTGTATGGATAAAACATTGCCATTATGAGTGTGGAGGGTTATTGATAGGAGATAATGTTGTAAAGAGGAGTTTTGAACCGGATGACCCGTTGATTTTAAAGTTTAAGGCTTTTTTGTATGATTCTAAAGCGGTTATTAGTGATTATCCAGAGTTGGTTGAGTTTTTGCCTATGGAAGATAGAAAATGTAATTAAAATATGTTTATTTTTGTAATAAAGTTTATTACAAAAAATGATATTAAAAATAAAAAAGATTTATAAATAAATGAATGAAATAGATATAGTTAATTTTTTTCCAATATATCCAAATATAGAGGACGAAGGTGATAAATTATTGGATCCATATAAAGATAATTTTAATGATGTTATATATCATAAGAAGGAGTTTTATGATGAGAGATTGGATGTAACAGAGGATTTACCAAAAGTTGGTAGTGGTGAGTTGTTGAAACATCAAAGAATAATAGCTAGATTTATGTCATCTCATACACCTTATAATGGGTTGTTGTTAGTGCATGAGATGGGAACAGGTAAATCGTGTTCTGCGTTTGCTGTTACCGAGCAAATAAGAAGAGAAACTTGGAAAGAGCCAAGTGTAGATGAGTTAGAAAGTGTAGATTTGATGAGGAGAAAGGAGTTGTATAAGGAGAGAATGGATGGTGTGTTATTTAAAGGAGTTATGGTTATAGCAAGAGGAGATAATATAATAAATAATTTAATAACAGAGTTATCAGAGAAGTGTACGGCAGGACAGTATATACCAGAGTATAATACAGAAATAGAGAAGAAGATTAGAACAAAGAAGTTGTTGTCAAGTTATTATAAGTTTTTTACATTTGAAACATTTGCAAAGTATTTGTCTAAACTAAAGGATGAGTTTATAGTAGAGAATTTTTCTAATCGTATAATAATAATAGATGAAGCACATAATTTAAGGATGCAGAAGAAAAAGACTGGATTAAAGTCTGTAAATATATATGATGAGTTTTGGCGTTTTTTGCATTTAATTAAGGGTTGTAAGGTGTTATTATTGTCTGGAACACCAATGAAGGATAAACCAGAAGAGATAGCAAGTATTATGAATTTGATATTAGATGAGAAAAATCAGTTACCTGTAGGAAAGATGTTTAAGAAAGAGTATTTGGATACTGTTATACCAGATGTAGATGTTCCAGATGGATTTAATAAGTCAAAGATGGAGATATCTTTGGTAAAGGAAGATAAGAAGGAAAAATTAAAGGAGTATTTTAAGGGGCATGTATCATATTTGCGTGCTATGGTATCAAGTGTGAAAAAGGTGTATGTTGGGGAGAGTATAGGAAAGTTAAATTATTTTAGAGTAAGTGAAGATAATATGAGTGAGTATCAGAGTAAATATTATAGGGAGGCGTTGAATAGAGATATAGTAGCGGATAAAGATAAGAAAGATAAAGATAATGCAGCTGGAGTGTATAGTTTTTCAAGACAGGCAATATTGTTTGTATATCCTGGTGGATTGTATGGACCAGAAGGTTTTAAAAAGTTTGTTCCTGAGACAAAGACAACGGCAAAGAAGAAAAAGAGAAAGTTATTGCCATCTTTTGAGAGTGAGTTTAAGGGCACTACAGAAGAAAAGTTGGCTGTATTATCAAAGTATTCGTCAAAGTATGCGGCAGTGATACAGAATCTATTAGAGAATGAAGGAAAAAGTTGTTTTGTATATTGTGAGATAGTTCAAGGTAGTGGATTAATATTGTTTAAAGAGTTATTAAGGGTGTTTGGATATAGTGAGGCAACAGGAAGTGAGAAATTAAAAGGAAAGAGATGTGCTATATTATCAAGTGAGACAACTGATGCGAATAAGATAGCAAATATATTAAAGTTATTTAATGATCCAAAGAATATGAATGGTGAATACATTCAAGTTATATTAGGTAGTAAGATAATAGGAGAAGGTATATCTTTAAAGAATGTGTTAAATATTAATATATTAACACCGTATTGGAATTATTCTGAGACAGATCAGGCGATAGCGAGAGGAATTAGAGTTGGATCGCATAAAAATTTGATTGATTCTGGAGTAGTTGATCCGGTGATAGATATATATCAAAGGGTGTCAATGCCACAAGATAAAATATTGTCAATAGATTTATTTAAGTATGAGTTGTCTGAAAATAAGGATATAAGTATTAAGAGTGTAGATCGTTTATTGAAGGAGTCAGCTTTTGATTGTGCTTTAACATATAATAGGAATGTATCAACTTATGAAGGTATGAGGGAATGTGATTATATGGATTGTGATTATAAGTGTGATGGTGTAGAGTCGGTTACAGAGAAACCTAAAAAGTTGGAAACATTGACATATAATTTGTATTATTTGGATAAGCAGAGAGATATAATAGTGAAAAAGGTGAGAGAGATGTTTAGAGATAATTTTATACTTGATTTGGGAATAATAAGAGAAAAGTTGCCTGAAAATTCATTATTTGAGATAATTGTTTCTTTAAAGCTTATGATAGATGAGAGTTATGAGATAATAAATAAGTATGGTTTTATAGGGTATTTGAAAGAGGAGAATAATGTGTATTTTTTGGTGGATAGTTTGATAGCAGAAGGTAATTTTTTGTCAGAGTATTATATAGAGTATCCAACAGTTAATGCTGAAAAGAGTTTTAATAATATATTAGAAGATATATTGATTGAAAGTTTGCCAGAAATGTTGAAAAAGTTGATAGATTTAGAGGATGTTGAAGAATTTACTAAAAGTTTATATCTTTTTCCTGTAAATGTTTTACAGACATTATTGGAGGGATCAGTTGAGTCAAAGAATAAGGGAATAAAGATTGATAAAAGACATACTAATTTTAGGGATAGAATATTAAATTCAATGAAAGCATATTTAGTGGAGATTGAAGGAAATATTGTATCATCATTAAATAAGGAAGAGTTGAGATGTTTTGATAAGAGCACGTTAAAATGGGGTAATTGTGGAGTAGAAATGAGAGAGAAGTGGAGTAATATAAAGCAAGAAAAGGAGGCAGAAGTTGGTAGTAATGAGTATGGTTATGCTGGTGTGGTGAATGATAAGAATCCTGAAAATTTTTGTATTAGAAAGTTAGGAGATGATGTGAAAGATACAAGAAAGATAAGTACTGGTAAAATGTGTAAGACTTGGCATATAAGTGATTTATATCCAGTGATGATGAATTTAGGTATTGAAATACCAGATGAGCCGGAGATAAAGGTGGGTAATAAATTTAAGCCAATTTCAGGAATGAAGACTAGACAGATATACGATCAGTTAAAAGATGCTGGAGAATATGATGAGAATAATAGAGAAGAATATGTGAAGATGTTATATTGGAAAAAGGTGTTAAAGGGAGATGGAATGTGTAAAGAGATTAGAAAAGATATGGAGAGTAAGAATATAATTTTATCAGGAGATTGTGGGACTGCACATAAGAAGAAAAAATAAAAGTTTAAATAAAAAATAAAAATGATTTTAAAAAATCTAATTTTTAAAATCAAATAAAATATGAATACATTGGTAAAAAATATTGAAGCTAATATTGCTGTATTTTTTAATGATTTTATTAAACGTGTATCAGAAGCTCATAATATTCCTGTAAAAGATCTTGAAAACATTTTGAATAATGTAGAAGTAGAGTGTGTTCCAATTCCAGCAATTCCTAAGACTGTGAAAGTATCTTCTCCAAAAGTTGAAAAAGGAGAGAAAAATATGACTTGTAAGTATCTTTTTTCTAAGGGAGTAAATAAGGGTGAGTTGTGCGGGACTAAAACGTCTGGAGAATATTGTTCTAAGCATAAAGCCGCTAGTAATAAAGAATCTCCTTCTGAAGATAAGAAGAGGGTATCAAAACCTGCGGCGTCAAAGAAGTCTCCTCCAAGTTCTCCAACTAAGAATATTATTCTTCGTCGTAACAAAGATATTGGAAATAAGTTGTGGCATCCTGATACACAGTTGGTGTTTAAATCAACACGTGATAAGACTGTTATTGGAAAGGCGGTTGGAGCTGAAATTTTAGCTTTAACTGAAGAAGATATTGAGAATTGTAAGAGAATGTGTTTTGCTTTTGATGATAAATATGATCTTTCTAATATTGAAAAATCTGAAGTTGATGAGCCTAAGAAAAAGATTGATATTGATAAAAGACTAACTATGGTAAGAAAGACGGGTGATGAGGAAGAAGATGATGAATAAAAATTTACGCTTTTTATACTTAAAGAGTATAAAAAATTATATAATATTTTTTGTTTTATATTAATAAAATGTCTGTTGATTATGAATCAGTTTATAAAAATCTTAGTTCTCAAGTTAGTGATATTTCAGAAAGAAATAGATCTTTAGATAATACATCTTATTTTGAAACCCCTAAAATAAGTAAAAAAGATATAATAGCTTGTGGAGTAATGTTGTCAATTATAGCTATTGCATTAATTATATGGAAACCTCCATTTATAATGGATGTTAAATTTGGAACAAAAAAACGTGTAATAAATTATTCTAAATTGTTAGTAGCATTTTTAGTGATATCTACTCCTGTAATAGCTTTATACATATATTATTTAAGAAAGTATATAATTAATTTTTTCTGACTAGATACATATTGTTTAGAAAGTAAAATATAGCAATAACTGTTATGGCTTTGATACCTAATAATATGTAGATAGATTTTTCTGAAGATGGGACAAATCTCTTTACAAGGTCGTCTGTTTGAGGCATTGAAAATAGGATAAATAAAACACCAATAAGAATAGAAGACTTTAATTCGTCAAATATGATTTGAATCTTTCCTCTGTTTTTTTTAAATAAAGTATTAACCATATTAATTTCAGAGTGTGAGGGAATGGATAAATCAGTGGGTAATTCATCTATTATATCCGTCATATTTGTATCCTGATTAGAATAATTTATAGAGCTCATTATTAATTTTTAGATATAAATATATATTTATTTAAACCAAGTTATTTAAAATAATGTCATTTTATATAAAATGACATTAAGTGTAGCAAAATTGGAAAAATTATTTGCTTCAAAAGGGTTTTTACCTGTTAAATATTATATAATTGGTGGTATGTGTGTATATATAGAGCTTTTATATATAAAACATGCTGATACATTTTTAGTTTATATACCTTCAAAATATGAAATAGGAATATCAACAGGAAAAAATGTATATAAAATTAAAGCAATAGATATTGATGAAGAGGAACAACCGGCAGATATAGTTGAAAATACATATACAAATGTAGATTTAGTATTGAGTCCTCCAAAAGGACATAAAGAAGATATTAATAAATTACTTGAAGAAAAATATAATAAGCCTGTAACACTAAATAATGTATCAAAGGATGATAAGTATGAAATAAAAGATATACATAAACAGTTAAATAGATTAAAGTATTGCACTCAAAATATAAAGTATGATATAGGTATATTATGTAAAAATTATATAGCTACAATAAGACATGATGAAGTAGATATGTATTATATAAAAAATTATAAGGGTGAGGAAAAGAGAAGTTTTATAGTAATAGCAGATATTGAATTATTTTATGATAAAATAGATAATATATATAATGATATAGTTTTAATAAGAAATGGTGTATATTCTGTGTTAGATAAGAATGAGAAGATCCATCAAAAAATGTTAAAAAATATGATAACACAACAAATAAATTGGGATGTATTATTAGATCAGGCAATGGTAAAGAAGAAAGAGTATGAGAGACATATATCACGTTTTGAGAAATTACTAGTTGAAATGAATAATACAGAAAAGAGTAAATTAAAGAATATTAATATGATAGATGAAAAATATAACGGTATGGAAAGTTTAAATATAGATATAGAGAGATCACATGCAAAGAATAAACTTGAGAAAGAATTAAGAGATGTTATTAGGACAAAAGATGATATTGTAAAAAACTTATTAAGTTTAAAATTAGAATTAGAGGATATAATGTTGATAAGTGATAAAATATTGTTTGATAATATAGTAATGATAGATTCTATTTCAAAAAATTTAGAAAAATTATCTAAAATATCATCATAAAATTATATCTTGTATTAATATAAAATGTATCTGGTTAAAAATGGGAACCCAGAAAAGGTCAGTGTTCTTTCAACAGTATCAGGTCCAAATACTAATGAAAATAAATGGACCTCTCGTGGTGCTATTGGTATCTATATTATATTAGCAGCAGCATTTATAGCAATAGCATATCTTCTATTTCGTAAAAGAACTTTACCTTATTAGAATAATATATTTTAAATTTAAATTAAATTTAAAATAGGATTTTACATGCAACCTTTTTGAGTAAAAGAGCAACTGTTTGTATAATCAGGATATGCCTTTGCTAGAGGGCGATATCCAGCGCAGTTATTACCAGTTATAAAACCAGGTTTATTATTGTATCCGGGAATGCTTCCCCAATTTGGAATCAATACTACGTCATCTGTTCCAGGGTTGCTACCAACTACGCTTTGGTTTCTGGGTTTGTTGTTGTTATAATTACCAAGATTTGCGTAAAAGCAACCATTTGATACATTTTGAATTTCTGACATATAGTTCATTTTTTATTTAACAAAAGATAAAAAATTATATTTTTAATATAACTTTATTAAAAATACGAGTTTTTAACTATAAAAATCTAATACAACTTTATTATTTCTAAGAGTTCCTCATTTTCTTCATTTTCAATTCTTTCTACTTGTTCCTCTATTGTATCAAGAAGCTTTTCTAACTTATCTTCCATATCTACCCTCTTATCACCATCTGGATTAAATCTAATGAATATCCACTTACCACTATGAATCATATATACGTCATCATACCTAATTATTTCATCCTTTTCATCATAATCACGGTGACCAAACTCATCTGTTTCAATCGCTAAAATTGTATTACCTATCAATTTTCTATGATCTATACGTCTTCTGTGAGTGCAATCACAATCGCCTGTATATAATGGTCTATCATGAATAAAACCTTCAAACCTATCATTAATAGCATTTCTAACACGTATTTCTTTTGTATGGCCATATACTACTTTAGATCTTTCATCATCTGGAAATAGTCTTTTAAAACAAGTAACACAATATCCATCATATTCACTTCTTCCGCCTCTTGAATCAATCCAATCAATACAGTTAGGGCAGCGATTACCACCACCATGCTTTACACATTTATCAGTTTTGCCTTGGGCTTTAGATTTACAACCGGTCTCGTTACATAATTTTCCTCCACCATGTGTTACACATCTATCAGTTTTACTTTCAGCTCCAGATTCACAACCAGATACGATACAGCGTTTTCCACCTTTGTGTGTTCTACACTTAAGATATCCACCAACAGCTTGATTTTTACAATCAGGTTCATTGCATATTTTTACTCTTACATTTATCATACCATCTAGTTTGTGTGCTTCGCAAAATTTAGGCGGATCTCCAACTTTTGCAAAAGTAGCCTGTATTTTACACTCTTTTTCAATACATATTTTAGATGTTACATTTATCATTCCTTCCTTTTTGTGAGTAGCGCAATATATAGGATATTCTCCAGGTTGTGCATAACGAGGTCTTGTTAAACAATCACTCTCATTACATTTTTTATTTTTTAAATTTATCATACCATCAAGTTTATGTGTTCCGCAAAATATACGTGGCCCTCCGGTATTTCCAAAAGAAGCATCTTTTTTACAATCTCTACCTTTACATCTTGTCATTTTTCTTATATTTTTAAAAATATAAGAATTTATAAATCATTTTATTTTAAAAATAATTAAACTCTAGTATCCAAAAGATCCACCGCATGGTCTTGGAACATAAGCTGTGCATTGCCCGTTTGTGGTTGTATATTTAGAATACGCGTTTGTAATTCCAGAGTATCCATTGCAGCTTCCAGAACCCACCAATGTGTTATAGCTTGGAGCTTGATAGTTAGGAACTACCTGAACAGCCATAGAAGGAATTGTGGTGGCTAAGCAAGGGGGATTAATGCCTCCAAAACCCCCAATATTGTAGCTTCCAAGTGACGCGTAAGAACAGCTTGCACCGTTTCTTGTGCCATTTTCATTATTCATCTTTTTATTTAGTAAAAGATAAAATTTTCTATTTTTTATTTATATTTTTTTGCTTCTTCTTTAGCTATACAATCAACAATTTCATTGTATTTGTCACCATTATGAGCCCTAACCCACGACCAAATTATATGTTTATTCTCTATCACTTTATCTAATCTTCTCCATAAATCATCATTTTTTATATTTTTAAAGTCAATTTTTCTCCATCTTATTATCCAATCAGTTATACCATTTATAACATACTTGCTATCACTAAATAATTCATATGTATCATACTGGAATTCTTCGCAGAATTCTAACGCTTCTATAACGGCTGTAAGCTCCATTCTATTGTTTGTGGAAGCTCCAATACCGTCACTAAACTGCCAAATTCGTTTAGATTCTATGGCTAAAAAAGCCCAACCACTTGGACCGTTTGGTTTCAAACAGGACCCATCAGTGTATATCTTGACATTAACCATTCCTACTATATAAATAAAGGAGGTAATATAAATCAATTTTAATTTACTAGTGGTTTAATATGTAAATAAAAAAATGATTTTTTTTCTAATTTTTTAAAGATAATATCAATACATATGGACGAAAAACATATCTGGAATATTATTAAGGACCATTTTGAACAAAAAGGCCCTGCTTTTATACAACTTGATTCATATAATGATTTTGTGACAAGAGGAATAAATGAGATTATAAACAAGGAGCCGGCTCTAGTTATAGACCAAAAAGACCAAAAATATAGCATCTCATTTAGTGACCCCCACTTTGCTAAGCCGTGTGTTATAGAAGAAGATAGAAAAATGAGGTTGATAAGTCCAAACGAAGCCCGTAACCGTGATTTTAATTATGATTCAGCATTTTCTATAGATATAACAGAAACTATTACAAAGGAAGGTAAAGAGCCAGAAGTTACTGTTTATCATAGGGTTAATATAGCAAGAATACCAGTAATGCTTCGTTCATCATTGTGTAACTTATATGACAAAACTCCAGCCGAGAGGATTGCTGAGGGTGAGTGTCAAAATGATTGCGGTGGGTATTTTATTATAAGAGGTAAGGAGCGAGCTATTGTAGCACAACAGCGAGGTAATTATAATCAAGTGTATGTATATAGTCAAAAATTGGGACCTGCCACACCAGGAAAAAAGATGTCTCTTAAGTCAAAGTTTAAGTATGTAGCAGAGATTAGGAGTATGTCCGAGGAGACAGGTCATTCGGTATTAATACAGGCAAAGATTGGTTTTGATGAAAAAAGTATTGTTTTTTCTATTCCTTATATTACACAGCCAGTTCCAGCCGGTATTTTATTTAAGGCTTTTGGTTTTCTAACAAAAGAGGAGATGTGTAATTTGATTGGGTTGTCTGGTAAGGAAGCGGACAAGTATATGAATTATATCGTAAGAGATTCTTATGGTGTTGAGACACAAGAAGAGGCATTGGAGTATATTGGTAAATTTGCGATGCATATATTGGCAAAAGATAAGAGAAATCCTTATGCGTGGCAAGTAGTTGAAACAGAACTTTTTCCTCATCTTGGTATTTCAGCAACAATTAAAGAGAAGGCATTGTATTGCGGACATATGATTAATAAGTTGTTATCTACACATATGGGTCATAGAAAAGATGATGATCGTGATAATGTTTCTAATAAGAGAGTGGAAATGGTGGGAACTCTTATGCACGATTTGTTTAAAGTGTTGTTTAAGAGATTTATAAAAAATGCCGAGATTCAGTTGGAAAAGAGGACAGATGTTATCCTTACACTTTCAAGAAATAATATTATAACAGCAGGGTTCCGTCACGTGTTTGCTACGGGAAATTGGGGAGTTCAAAAGAATGCGTATGTGAGAACTGGTGTTTCGCAGGTATTGAGTCGTATGACTTGGGGAGCAACGATATCACATCTTCGTCGTATTGTTATTCCTATTGGCAAGGAGGGAAAGAACGCAAAGATTCGTCAAATTCATCCCTCTCAATTTGGCTTTCAGTGCCCGACAGAGTGTTTTGATCCTAATACACGTATTCTAATGTGGGACGGTTCTATAAAACTAGCAAAAGATATTATTGTTGGTGATGAGTTGATTGAAGATAATGGAAATAAGACTGTAGTTAGAACCACTTGTTCCGGGACAACTTTAATGTATGAGATTCAACAACTTTCAGGAAAAGAAGATAATTGTGTTAATTATACTGTTACAAGTAATCATATTTTAACATTAAAAATAAAAAAACATAAAAAGATTAGGCCTTTTCGCGGAAATTATCAATTAATGTGGTTTGATAAACCAAATCTTCGTTATAGATATAAAGAATTTCATACCATTGAAGAAGCACAACAATTTAAAGAAAAAATAGATGATGATATTTTAGACATTAATATTGAAAATTATCTTAAGTTACCAGATGGTGTAAAAAAGAATTTATATGGATTCCGTTGTGATTGTGTAAATTGGCCTAAAAAAGATGTTAAATTAGATCCTTATATATTGGGAATGTGGTTAGGTGATGGAATGAAAACTGGAAAAGCATTTGCATGTGCAGATCAAGAATTAATAGATTACTGGATAAAATGGGGTGAAAATAATGATGCAACAATAAAACACTGCGAGCGTTATAAATATGGAATAAGTTCAACTATTAACAAGACTAGTGGTAAAAGAAGTGAAAGAGCTCCTCTTAAAAAATTGTTAGAAGAGTATGATCTTATTGATAATAAACATATACCTATTGACTACATAGTTAATGACAGAGATACTCGTTTAAAACTCTTGGCGGGATTAGTAGATACAGATGGATCTGTAAGAGATAATGGTCACGAGATTCGTATAACTCAGGGTCCTAGAAATTATGCTATTATTGAAGGAGCTTTACAACTTGCTAGATCACTTGGTTTTAATTGCCGTGTAAGTGATGGAAAAAATTCTTGGACTCATAAAGGTGAGAAAAAATATGGAGAGTATAAAGAATTGAGAATTACCGGTGAATTTTTATATGAAATTCCTACTATATTGCCTAGAAAGAAATTGAATCGTTTTGATAATGAAAAGTCCAGATCTAGATGTTCTGTATTTTTGCAAACACCAATTAAAGTCATAAAGAAAGACAACGGTCCTTTTGTAGGATGGCAATTGTATGGAAATGGTAGGTTTTTACTTGATGATTTTACAGTAGTTCATAATACCCCTGAAGGAGCCACGTCTGGTATAGTAACAAACTTTTCAAATTTGGCAACGGTTAGCACGAGAGTATCAACTATTCGTGTTAGAAATATTATTGATAAAAATAAGAATCTTATAAAAATTGAAAACTTTGATCTAAAGAAGAGATTGAGTGGATCATACATAAAGGTATTTCTTAATGGTATATTGTTGGGTTTTACTGAAGATTCGGATGCTTTGATTAGTGATATTCAAAGATATAAGAAAAATAAATTGTTGGATGGGACAATTTCAGCCTCTTATGATGCTGTAGATGAAGAGGTTAGAATTTATGCGGATGAAGGTCGTTTGATGAGGCCTCTTTTTACAGTGAATCCTGAAGATAAAAAGTTGTTGATTACAGAAAGGGATGGAACAGATTGGAACATTCTTGTAAATAAAGATGTTATTAGGTATATTGATAGTAATGAATCTGAGAATTCAGTTATTGCTATGTATCCTTCAACGTTAGAGAATGAGGATTATGTTTATAATTATTGTGAAATTCATCCTAGTATGATGCTTGGTGTTATGGCATCTATTATTCCTTTTCCGGAACATTCTCCTGCTCCTCGTAATTGTTTTATGTCTAGTATGGGTAAGCAAGCGCTTGGAATGTTTGCTCTAAATCACCAGATTAGGACGGATACTGTAGTGCATGTTTTAGAATATACGCAAAAGCCTATTGTAAGCACAAAGACTTCTAATTATTTAATGTTTGGAGATATGCCATCTGGTGTAAATTGTGTAGTAGCGATTATGTGTCTTTCTGGGTTTAACTATTAGACCCTGTCAAAACAAAATTTTGGCAAGTCATCGTTATGGATGGCAACGTATTCAAATTGCGGGGAAGTCCAAAAAAATAAAATGAATTTGATTAACATCTCTATATAAAATAAACAAAAATGATAATTACATGCAAAGAATGCAAAAAAGAAGTTGAAGTTGCAAATAAAAGATTTAAATTATGTCCAACGTGTTCCAAAAATAAACAATTACAAAGATGTCGTGATTATAAAAATAAAAATAAGGATAGTATTAAACAATATAATAAAGAATACAAAAAAGAAAATAGTGAAGCTATATCCTTATATAATACAAAATATAATGTTGAGAACAGAGATAAAATTCAACAAAGACAGACTATACAACACAAAGAAAGAAGACAAACAGATCCAGCTTATAAAATGTCTATAGTATTGAGAAATAGATTTAGAAAATTTTATAAAGGAATTAGAGTAAATAGCAGTTTTATTGATTTAATAGGCTGCGTTTATGAAAATTATTTAAAATGGATAGAGTTTAATTTTGATTCTAATATGTCATGGGAAAACCATGGAGATGTATGGCATATTGATCACGTTCTTTTGTGTTATTTATTTAATCATGAAGATGAAAATGATAGAAAAATCTGTTTTAATTGGAAAAACACACGACCTTTATTAAAAGAAACAAATTTAGCGCGTAAAAAAATTGAATCAAGGGACATATTAAATCATGAAATAAAATTGCATTTTTTTGAAAAAAATAATAGAGATGGTTATAATCATATTAATTTTGATTTTGCTTATTTAACTACTAAGTTATTAGAGAAATCTAATAATGGCTCTAGCTAATCACTAGAGGTATAGTAAAAAGGTTAAATATATTAAGGATAATCCGCATCCAAGCTCCTACGTTAGAATTCTTAATTGAATATACTATAATATGGAGAAGGTTCAACGACTAGATGGATACGGGCATGAGAAATTTGGTAAATTTCAATGATTGCTCAAGATATAGTCTGTCCCGCCCGAGAGGGTGTTTAAGATTAGATAATATATTCCCATAACTAGATACAACTAGTGTATATTATCGAGACTTGAATAAAAATATTCAATATATATTTTTAGGATCAAACGTAATCAAGAAGACAGTGTAATGCTTAATAAAGACGCTGTGGATAGGGGAATGTTTAGGACAGTTTGTTATAAGACTATTGTAGATGAGGAAAAGAAGAGAGGTAGCTATAGTTTTGAGACTATTGAGCTACCTGAAGTTGAGTTGCGTAAGCGTGGTTATAATTATAATCTTCTAGATGAAGATGGAATTGTTGAGCCGGGATCGCGTGTTGAAAAGGGTGATGTTATTATTGGAAAAATATTGACAAAGAGTTCTAAAACAGGTGAGGATGAGAAGAAAGATATTAGTGTTTCAATTAATACTGGAGAAGATGGTGTAATAGATAGAGTTCTTGTATCTACTACACCTGATGGATATAAGTTGGTAAAGGTTGTTATTAGAAAAGTAAAAATTCCAGAGATTGGGGATAAGTTTGCTAGTCGTGCGGCACAAAAGGGCACGACAGGACGT
>Ga0214921_10008143_pt1 | contig 13705 bp, 1 predicted proteins | sample LL1505_MetaG_FD_177992 | JGI IMG/M metagenome (GOLD analysis project Ga0214921, IMG submission 177992) | Freshwater microbial communities from Lake Lanier, Atlanta, Georgia, United States - LL-1505 | ecosystem: Environmental > Aquatic > Freshwater > Lake | place: USA: Georgia | collected 2015-05-28 | reverse complement strand
TCATATAATACAACAACTAAAGAAGTTTATGCGATAGCTAAAACCTTCGTAATTGATCACCCACAGGATAAAGACAAGTATCTAGTTCACGCGTGTCTAGAAGGTCCAGAAGCAGGTGTATACTATCGTGGAACTACACAAGTACTTGATAGATTTGTTGAAGTTTTATTGCCTGATTATGTATCTGCATTCGCAAATAACTTTACAGTAAATGTAACACACGTTTTTAATGAAGACGTCGATACTGAACCTAAAACATACGCAGCAACGCCTGTTAAAAATAATTCATTCAGAATTTATGGACCAGAGGGTACAGTTTCTTGGGTTGTTTATGGCAAACGTGGACATATTGAAGTAGAACCACTAAAGACTTCTGTAGATGTTAAAGGATCTGGACCATATAAATGGATTTAGACAGTATAAATCTATAAAACCATAAAACTATAAAATAATTAAAAATTCTATATTTATTATTAAATAATATATATAGAATGTCAAAGTTTCGACCCCGCTTATCCCGATATAATACAAACTGTTGTTATCAAGTTATGCCCGTCCCCGTTATACCGCTATGTGCAATATCTTGTTCTATGCCTAGACCAATTTGTGAAGTAAAACCACCACCTCCACCAGAGCCACCAGGTCCTTGTAATATTACAGAGGATCAAGCACAAAAAGCTAGTTTGGAGTTACACGTCCAAGCATCGCCTATACAGATTCCAAATTACTGTGATACTTTACCCCCACCACCTACAGGATCTATTTTAACGAATACATCTAATATATTACCATCTGGATATTTACTAGCAAATGGCTCAGAAGTTTCAAGAACATTATATAGCCAACTATTTTTGGCTATAGGTACATATTATGGAGATGGAGATACTGTATCGACCTTTAACTTACCAAATTTAACATATGATGATACGGATTGTGTAGTATCATATATTATAAAAACATAAAAGTAATTAGATATGTCCAATAATCAATGCTGTGGTCCTGGTCAACCAAATGTACAGTATTTTCCTATTGGTCAACAACATCCAAGGCCATATCCCCCTTATCAGCCCGGTATAAATCCCTATAATCCACCAAGACCTCCGTGTCCTCCATATCCCCCATATCCTCCATATCCTCCATTTCCGCGTAATGGACCAACAGGTCCTACAGGACAGGGAGTTAATCCTGGAGGTTCAAGTACAACAGGTACAACTGGACCAACTGGTCCAATAGGAACAGGTCCCACTGGCGAGACAGGTCCTACTGGTGTAACAGGGCCAACAGGAACTGTTGGAACAGGTCCTACCGGTATGACAGGATCAACAGGTGCAACAGGAAGAACAGGGGCAACAGGACGAACAGGTGCGACAGGTGCGTTAGGACCGAGAGGTGTAACAGGTGTAACAGGTCTAACAGGGGCAACTGGTCCTACAGGGCCAACAGGCCAAACAGGGTCAACAGGTCCGTCTGGATCAACGGGTCCGACTGGGCAAAGTATAACAGGACCCACTGGCTCTGTAGGTAGTGTAGGCGCAACTGGAAAAACAGGTCCAGCTGGTGTAATAGGTCCTACAGGTGTAACAGGTACAGTAGGTGAAACAGGAGCTACAGGACCACCAGGAACAGGTACAACAGGTACAACAGGATCTACAGGAGCAATAGGACCACCAGGAACAGGTCCAACAGGTGTAACAGGTGTAACAGGTGAAACAGGTGCGACAGGACCAATAGGAACAGGTCCTACAGGTACAACAGGCGTAACAGGTACAATAGGCGCATCAGGTCCCACAGGTATAACAGGTCCAACTGGTGAAACAGGTACAACTGGGGCAACTGGACCAACAGGCCAATCAGGACCAACTGGAGCAACTGGTCAAACGGGTAGAACAGGTCCTACAGGTGTAACAGGGCCGACAGGTGTAACAGGCTCTACTGGTAGAACAGGTCCAACAGGTATAACAGGGCCAACAGGGTTAACTGGTACAACAGGTCCAACTGGTCAAACAGGACAAACTGGGCCAACAGGCCCGACTGGTTTGACGGGCCAAACTGGTGCGACAGGTCCAATAGGAACAGGTCCTACAGGGCCAACTGGGCCAACAGGTGCGACAGGTTCAACTGGGCCAACAGGTGCGACAGGTTCAACTGGGCCAACAGGTCCTACAGGTGAAACAGGTGCGACAGGACCTATAGGAACGGGTCCTACAGGGCCGACAGGTTCAACTGGGTCAACAGGTCCAACAGGAGAAACAGGTCCAACAGGAGAAACAGGAGAAACAGGTCCAACAGGAGAAACAGGTCCTACAGGTGAAACAGGTCCAACAGGAGAAACAGGAGAAACAGGTCCAACAGGAGAAACAGGTGCGACAGGACCAATAGGAACAGGGCCAACAGGTATGACAGGTATAACAGGCGCAACAGGACCAGGGGGTATTATGATTCCATTAACAGTTGGAACAACAAATGGTAGTGGAGCTACAGGGTATTCAAATATAAATACAATATTATTTGATCTAGATTCTGGTTTTGAAGTTATACAAGGCCCTACTGGAACTGTAACTGTCGCAATGAATAGTACTTTCAAATATTGGGAAATTGATGGACAACTGGCTCTTACAGCAGTTGGAATTGATACTGTTAATTTTATAGCTGGTCAGGGCATTTCAATGACAGGTGGTGTAGGACCATCAGGAATTCAGTATATTGAAATTAGTAATAATGGTTCTGGTCCAACAGGTGTAACAGGAGCTACAGGTGAAACAGGACCAACAGGTGTAACAGGGCCTCAAGGTCTGACGGGTCCAACAGGAGAAACAGGTCCAACAGGTGAAACTGGTACTACTGGCGAAACAGGTCCAACAGGTGAGACAGGGCCTACTGGTGAGACTGGTCCAACAGGTATAACAGGGCCTCAAGGTCTAACAGGCCCAACGGGGCCAACAGGTGAAACTGGTGCTACTGGCGAGACAGGGCCCACAGGTCCAACAGGCCCAACAGGTGAAACAGGCCCAACTGGTGAGACAGGCCCAACAGGTGAAACAGGCCCAACAGGTGAAACAGGCCCAACAGGTGAGACAGGACCAACAGGTGTAACAGGGCCTCAGGGTTTAACAGGTCCGACAGGAGAAACTGGCCCAACTGGACCGACAGGTGTAACAGGAGTTACAGGTGAGACAGGAACCACAGGTGAAACAGGGCCCACAGGTGAGACAGGCCCAACAGGTCCAACAGGCCTTACTGGTGAAACAGGTCCAACAGGAGAAACAGGGCAGACAGGTGTAACAGGGCCTCAAGGTTTAACAGGCCCAACAGGAGAAACAGGACCTACTGGAGAAACAGGACCTACTGGTGAGACAGGGTCTACAGGTGAGACTGGACCTACTGGTGAGACTGGTCCAACAGGAGAAACAGGTCCAACAGGAGAAACAGGTCCAACAGGAGAAACAGGACCTACTGGTGAGACGGGTCCAACAGGAAAAACAGGACCTACAGGTGAGACAGGACCTACTGGTGAGACAGGCCCCACAGGAGAGACAGGTCCAACAGGCGAGACAGGTCCAACAGGTGAGACAGGTTCAACAGGTGAGACAGGCCCAACAGGTGAGACAGGCCCAAAAGGTGAGACGGGTCCAACAGGAGAAACAGGCCCCACAGGTGAGACAGGATCTACAGGTCCAACAGGACCTACAGGAGAAACAGGGCCAACAGGTGAGACAGGTCCAACAGGTGAGACTGGCCCAACTGGCGAGACAGGACCCACAGGCGAGACAGGACCTACAGGAGAAACAGGACCCACAGGATATACAGGGCCAACAGGCGAGACAGGTCCAACAGGAGAAACAGGACCTACTGGAGAGACAGGACCAACGGGTGAGACAGGCCCAACAGGAGAGACTGGCCCAACAGGTGAGACAGGACCTACTGGTGAGACAGGACCTACTGGAGAAACAGGGCCTACTGGAGAGACAGGACCCACTGGAGAGACAGGACCCACTGGTGAAACTGGTCCAACAGGAGAAACGGGTCCCACAGGAGAAACGGGTCCTACAGGTGAGACAGGGTCTACTGGTGAGACAGGGCCTACAGGTGAGACAGGGCCTACTGGAGAAACAGGACCTACAGGAGAAACAGGTCCAACAGGAGAAACAGGTCCAACAGGAGAAACAGGACCTACAGGAGAAACAGGACCAACTGGTGAGACAGGTCCAACAGGTGAAACAGGACCTACAGGTGAAACTGGACCTACTGGAGAGACAGGACCCACTGGTGAAACTGGTCCAACAGGAGAAACGGGTCCCACAGGAGAAACAGGTCCAACAGGTGAGACAGGACCTACTGGTGAGACTGGTCCAACTGGAAAAACAGGACCTACTGGTGAGACGGGTCCCACAGGCGAGACAGGACCCACAGGTGAGACGGGACCTACAGGAAAAACAGGACCTACAGGAGAGACAGGGCCTACTGGAGAAACTGGTCCAACAGGAGAGACAGGCCCAACTGGTGAAACAGGACCAACTGGTAAGACGGGTCCAACAGGAGAAACAGGACCAACTGGTGAGACAGGACCTACTGGTGAGACAGGGCCTACAGGTGAGACAGGTCCAACAGGAGAAACAGGACCTACAGGATCGACAGGTCCAACAGGTGAAACAGGCCCCACAGGTAAGACAGGTCCTACAGGTGAGACAGGGTCTACAGGTAAGACAGGTCCAACGGGTGAGACAGGACCTACAGGAGAGATAGGTCCAACAGGACCAACAGGAGAGACAGGTCCTACAGGAGAAACAGGATCAACAGGATATACAGGGCCAACAGGATATACAGGTCCAACAGGTCCAACAGGACCTACAGGCGAGACAGGTCCAACGGGAGAAACAGGGCCTACAGGTGAGACAGGTCCAACGGGTGAGACAGGACCTACAGGAGAGATAGGTCCAACAGGACCTACAGGTGAGACAGGACCTACTGGGCCAACAGGTGAGACAGGACCTACAGGGCCAACAGGATATACAGGTCCAACAGGTTCAACAGGTTCAACAGGTGAGACAGGTTCAACGGGAGAAACAGGGCCTACAGGTGAGACAGGTCCAACGGGTGAGACAGGACCTACAGGAGAAACAGGGCCAACAGGTGAGACAGGACCTACAGGATATACAGGTCCAACAGGTGAGACAGGACCTACAGGTAAGACAGGTCCTACAGGTGAGACAGGACCTACAGGATATACAGGACCTACAGGTGAGACAGGGCCTACAGGAGAAACAGGTCCTACAGGATATACAGGACCTACAGGTGAGACAGGGCCTACAGGAGAAACAGGGCCAACAGGTGAGACAGGACCTACTGGTGAAACAGGACCTACAGGTGAGACAGGTCCAACTGGATATGTAGGTCCAACAGGAGAAACTGGCCCAACAGGTGAAACAGGCCCAACAGGAGAAACAGGACCAACTGGGTATATAGGTCCAACAGGTGAGACAGGTCCAACAGGTGAGACAGGGCCTACAGGATATATAGGTCCAACGGGAGAAACAGGTCCAACAGGAGAAACAGGACCTACAGGATATACAGGTCCAACAGGTGAGACTGGACCTACTGGTGAGATAGGGTCAACAGGTGAGACAGGACCTACAGGATATATAGGTCCTACAGGAGAAACAGGTCCAACAGGTGAGACTGGACCTACTGGTGAGATAGGGTCAACAGGTGAGACAGGACCTACAGGATATACAGGCACTACAGGATATACAGGCACTACAGGATATACAGGCGCTACAGGATATACAGGTGCTACAGGATATACAGGGCCTACAGGAGAAACAGGACCCACTGGGTATATAGGTCCTACAGGAGAAACAGGGCCAACAGGCGAGACTGGACCTACTGGTGAGATAGGGCCAACAGGTGAGACAGGACCAACAGGATATACAGGCACTACAGGATATACAGGCGCTACAGGATATACAGGTGCTACAGGATATACAGGTGCTACAGGATATACAGGGCCTACAGGATATACAGGTGCTACAGGATATACAGGACCTACAGGAGAAACAGGCTCAACAGGAGAAACAGGACCTACAGGATATACAGGTCCAACAGGAGAAACTGGCTATACAGGTCCAACGGGTCCAACAGGAGCAACAGGATATACAGGTCCAACTGGTCCAACTGGTCCAACAGGAGAAACAGGACCCACTGGTGAGATAGGGCCAACAGGAGAAACAGGTCCAACAGGAGAAACTGGACCCACTGGTGAGATAGGTCCAACAGGAGAAACAGGTCCAACAGGATATACAGGTCCAACAGGAGAAACAGGATATACAGGTCCAACTGGAGCAACTGGATATACAGGTCCGACTGGACCATTGGGAACAGGCCCAACAGGATATACAGGTCCAACAGGAGAAACTGGATATACAGGTCCAACAGGAGAAACTGGATATACAGGTCCAACTGGAGAAACTGGATATACAGGTCCAACAGGAGAAACTGGATATACAGGTCCAACTGGAGCAACTGGATATACAGGTCCAACAGGAGAAACAGGATATACAGGTCCAACTGGAGCAACTGGCTATACAGGTCCAACAGGTCCAACTGGAGAAACAGGATATACAGGTCCAACTGGAGCAACTGGCTATACAGGTCCAACAGGTCCAACAGGAGAAACAGGATATACAGGTCCAACAGGTCCAACTGGAGCAACAGGAGAAACTGGATATACAGGTCCAACTGGAGAAACTGGCTATACAGGTCCAACGGGTCCAACTGGTCCAACAGGAGCAACTGGATATACAGGTTCAACTGGTCCAACTGGAGCAACAGGATATACAGGTCCAACTGGTCCAACGGGTCCAACTGGTCCAACTGGAGCAACAGGATATACAGGTCCAACTGGTCCAACAGGTCCAACTGGATATACAGGTCCAACTGGTCTAACAGGTCCAACTGGAGCAACTGGATATACAGGTCCAACAGGAGAAACAGGATATACAGGTCCAACTGGTCCAACTGGTCCAACAGGAGCAACAGGATATACAGGTCCAACTGGAGAAACTGGCTATACAGGTCCAACGGGAGCAACAGGAACAACTGGATATACAGGTCCAACGGGTCCAACTGGTCCAACAGGAGCAACTGGATATACAGGTTCAACTGGATATACAGGCCCAACAGGAGAAACTGGCTATACAGGTCCAACGGGTCCAACTGGTCCAACTGGATATACAGGTCCAACGGGTCCAACTGGTCCAACTGGTCCAACAGGAGAAACAGGATATACAGGTCCAACAGGGGCAACTGGATATACAGGTCCAACTGGTCCAACAGGTCTAACAGGAGCAACTGGATATACAGGTCCAACGGGTCCAACTGGTCCAACAGGAGAAACTGGCCATACAGGTCCAACTGGTCCAACAGGTCCAACAGGCCCAACAGGAGTGACTGGATATACAGGCCCAACAGGAGAAACTGGCTATACAGGTCCAACGGGTCCAACGGGTTCAACAGGTCCAACTGGTCCAACAGGTCCAACAGGTCCAACAGGAGCAACTGGCTATACAGGTCCAACTGGTCCAACAGGAGCAACAGGTCCAACAGGAGCAACAGGAAATCAGGGAATATCAGGAGCAACTGGTCCAACAGGAGTGACAGGTCCAACAGGAGTAACAGGGGTAACAGGGGCAACAGGAGCTCAAGGAATATCAGGAGCGACAGGACCTACTGGTATGGCAGGAGGTCAGGGAATATCAGGAGCAACGGGTCCAACAGGAGTAACAGGGGCAACAGGGGCAACAGGAGCAACAGGAGCAACAGGAGTTCAAGGAATATCAGGAGCAACAGGACCTACTGGTGTGGCAGGAGGTCAGGGAATATCAGGAGCGACTGGCCCAACAGGGGCAACAGGGGCAACAGGGGCAACAGGGGCAACAGGAGTTCAAGGAATATCAGGAGCAACGGGACCTACTGGTGTGGCAGGAGGTCAGGGAATATCAGGAGCGACTGGCCCAACAGGGGCAACAGGAGCGACTGGTCCAACAGGCCCAACAGGAGCAACAGGGGCAACAGGTGCGGCAGGATCAGCAGGAAGTCAGGGAATATCAGGAGCTACAGGACCAACAGGAACAGCAGGATCAGCAGGAACCCAGGGAATATCAGGAGCGACAGGTCCAACAGGAACAGCAGGATCAGCAGGAACCCAGGGAATATCAGGAGCTACAGGACCAACAGGAACAGCAGGATCAGCAGGAACCCAGGGAATATCAGGAGCGACAGGTCCAACAGGAACAGCAGGATCAGCAGGAACCCAGGGAATATCAGGAGCTACAGGACCAACAGGAACAGCAGGATCAGCAGGAAGTCAGGGAATATCAGGAGCGACAGGTCCAACAGGTGCGGCAGGATCAGCAGGAACCCAGGGAATATCAGGAGCTACTGGACCAACAGGAACAGCAGGATCAGCAGGAACCCAGGGAATATCAGGAGCTACTGGACCAACAGGAACAGCAGGATCAGCAGGAACCCAGGGAATATCAGGAGCGACAGGTCCAACAGGAACAGCAGGATCAGCAGGAAGTCAGGGAATATCAGGAGCTACAGGTCCAACGGGTGTTATTGGCGCAGTAGGTTTGAATTACTCCAACTTCCTATTCTGGAGCACAGGCACGACAAGTTGGCAAGTTGAAACTAGTACAACAGTTCATATAGGAACTAACGCAGGATTGACTACTCAACAAGCAGGCGCAGTAGCGATAGGAAATCTAGCTGGTAATAATGTTCAATCCACAAACGCAATTGCCATAGGATCTTCAGCTGGTTCTACCTTACAATTCGCAAGCTCAATTGCGATAGGACTTCAGGCTGGTATATCCAGTCAGTCAACTTCTGCGATCGCAATTGGAACACAGGCTGGATTTAATAAACAAGGTGAAACTTCTATCGCAATTGGATTACTAGCAGGTTATAATCTTCAATCAACTAATGCGATTGCCATAGGTGATACAGCTGGTTCTACATTCCAGTTCGCAAGCACAATCGCCATAGGTTTACAAGCTGGTATATCAAATCAGTCAACTGCGGCAATCGCAATTGGAACACAGGCTGGATTTCTTAATCAAGGTCAAAGCGCAGTCGCAATTGGATTACTAGCAGGTTATAATCTTCAATCAACAAATACAATTGCCATAGGACCTTCAGCAGGTTCTACCTTACAATTCGCAAGCTCAATAGCGATAGGTCTCCAAGCTGGTATATCCAGTCAGTCGACTGCGGCAATCGCAATTGGAACACAGGCTGGATTTAATAAGCAAGGTCAAACTTCAATCGCAATTGGATTACTAGCTGGATATGATAATCAAGGCGATAGCGTAGTCGCAATAGGAAATCAAGCAGGAAGTACTAATCAATTTCAATATTCAGTTGCAATAGGATTTCAAGCAGGACAATCTAGTCAGGGGGGGGGTGGCGGGCCTGGAATAGCAATAGGAAACCAAGCAGGACAAATTAAGCAAAATTTTTGGGGTGTTGCAATAGGATTTCAAGCCGCAAACACACGCCAGGGGGCGGGTGCGGTTGCAATAGGATATCAAGCAGGTTATAATTTTCAAACTAATAATGCGGTTGCAATAGGATATCAAGCAGGAAGTAGTATTCAGCAAAATGGAGCGATCGCAATAGGAAATCAAGCAGGAGCTGAAAATCAATTTCTAAGTTCAATCGCAATAGGAAACAACGCAGGAAGAACCAGTCAACAGTTTAATAGTATAGCCATAGGAACAGAAGCTGGATTTTCTGGCCTCGGTCAAAGTTCAATAGCGATAGGGTATCGAGCAGGATATGGCTCCGCGGAAAAATCAATAGCAATAGGAACTCAAGCTGCAGTTAACTTTCAAAAGGCACAAGCAATAGCAATTGGAGAGCTATCAGGCTTTCAGACTCAAGGTGTAGGGACAGTCGCAATGGGATTTCTAGCTGGTTATTGGGAACAAGCCCAAAATGCTATAGCAATAGGATTTCAAGCTGGCGTATCCAGCCAATCCACAAGTACAGTTGTTATAAATGCCTCAGGCGCTATTCTTAATACTACAGTATCCTCAGCATTATACATTGCGCCTATTAGAAATACAGCTGGCTCTAACATTGTATTGAGTTATAACTCAACAACAAAAGAGGTTGGATTTACGACAGTGGCTGCGCCTGGCACAGCCTTGGCAAATGGTATAGCGAACTCCAATTTTATATTCTGGAGCACAGGCACAGCAAGTTGGCAGACTGAAACAAGTACAACAGTTCATATAGGAACTAATGCTGGTTTTAATGCTCAATCAACCAATGCAATTGCCATAGGTGCGTCGGCTGGTTCTACCTTACAGTTCGCAAGCTCAATTGCGATAGGTTTACAAGCGGGTATATCAAGTCAGTCGACCGCAGCAATCGCAATTGGAACACAGGCTGGATTTAGAAATCAAGGTGAAACTTCAGTTGCAATTGGATTATTAGCAGGTTATAATTTTCAATCTACCAATGCGATTGCCATAGGTGATACAGCTGGTTCTACCTTACAATTCGCAAGCACAATCGCGATAGGTTTACAAGCGGGTATATCAAGTCAGTCGACCTCTGCGATCGCAATTGGAACACAGGCTGGATTCACCAAACAAGGTCAAGACTCAATAGCAATAGGTATTGTAGCTGGTTCTGACAATCAAGGTACTAGATCAATAGCTATAGGACCTCAAGCTGGTAATTTTGGTCAGATTAATAATGCTGTCGCGATAGGAAATATTGCTGGATATCAAAATCAATCATCAAACACAGTCGCAATTGGAAATTCTGTTGCATTTCAATATCAAGGTGAAAACTCAATCGCAATAGGTCTTAACACAGCATATGATAGTCAATCAACTAATTCTATAGCAATAGGCAGGGGTACTGCTTCTTCATTACAATTCGCAAGCTCAATCGCGATAGGTCTTCAAGCAGGCAGGTCATTTCAGTCAACATCCGCAATTGCAATTGGAACAGCATCAGGAAATCAAAATCAAGGTCAAAACTCAATAGCCATAGGAACTAACGCAGGAAGCTCAATTCAGTCAACAAATGCGATAGCAATTGGATTTGAAGCAGGTGCAGGTGAACAAACCAGCAATTCAATAGCGATTGGAGTACAAGCTGGTAGTAGAAATCAAGGCATAACATCAGTAGCAGTTGGAGGTTCAATAGCTATAGGCCCCTTTGCAGGAAGAATTTCACAATCAACAATCGCAATTGCGATTGGAAACTCAGCAGGAGATACTAGTCAAGGGGAACGGGCAATTGCGATAGGTTTTCAAACTGGTTCAGCTTTTCAGGGTAGTCATTCAATAGCTATAGGTAGGGCAGCAGGAGCGCAGAGTCAAAATACAAGTTCAATTGCAATAGGAGTGTTTTCAGGATATCAAAGTCAATCCACCAATGCGGTCGCAATAGGTTATCAAGCTGGTTCTAGCTTCCAGTTCGCAAGCTCAATAGCGATAGGTCTTCAAGCAGGTATATCAAGTCAATCTACCTCTGCGATTGCCATTGGAACACAGGCTGGATTTGTGAAACAAGGCTCAAATGCCATAGCTATAGGACAGGGGGCAGGGCGAGACAATCAGGCCGCAAACACAATCGTCCTAAATGCCTCGACATCTGCCCTAAATGCTGCAACAGAATCTGCATTCTATGTTGCGCCGATAAGAAACACAGCTGGTTCAAACATCATATTAAGTTATAACTCAACGACATATGAGGTTGGATGGACAACGGCAGCTGGTGGAGGTGGTACAAGCTTGTCAACTGGAACTGCTTATTCCAATTACATATTCTGGAACTCAACTGGAACACCTGGCTGGCAGACTGAAACAGGTACAACGGTTCATATAGGACAAAACGCAGGTAGTACTATTCAAGGTGCGAACTCAGTCGCGCTGGGTATTCAAGCAGGACAAAATACCCAAGCTACTAACTCAGTAGCTATAGGATATCAAGCAGGACAAAGTACTCAACTAACAGGTGCAGTAGCAATAGGATATCAAGCAGGACAAAATGGACAGCAAGATAATGGAACAGCAATAGGATATTCAGCTGGACAAACTAATCAAGGTTCTAGCGCAGTAGCTATAGGAAGCTATGCTGGATTTACTGGTCAACTACTACAGGCAATAGCAATAGGACAAAATGCTGGATTTACTAGTCAACAATCAGGGGCAGTAGCTTTAGGACTTAGTGCAGGATATTCTATACAAGGATCTTATTCAGTAGCAATAGGAAATAACACAGGTAGTACTAATCAAGGTGTGAATGCAGTCGCAATAGGATACCAAGCAGGACAAAGTACTCAACAAACTGGTTCAGTAGCTATAGGTAATACAGCAGGACGAACTAATCAGCAAGCAAGCGCAATAGCAATAGGAAATTTGGCTGGTAATAATGCTCAATCAACCAATGCGATCGCCATAGGACCTTCAGCTGGTTCTACCTTACAGTTCGCAAGCACAATCGCGATAGGTTTACAAGCTGGTATATCAAACCAGTCAACTGCGGCAATTGCGATAGGTGTTCAAGCTGGATTTAGCAATCAAGGTGAAAATACAGTAGCTATAGGATCTGAAGCTGGTCGAACTAGTCAAGGCAGATACACAGTAGCAATAGGATTTCAGGCTGGATATAATAGTCAAATTGAAGCAGCAATAGCGATAGGATATCAAGCAGGAAATACAAGTCAAAAAATTAATGGAATAGCTATAGGAGTTCTCGCAGGACAATCTAATCAGAATGGTCAGGCAGTAGCTATAGGAGAAGCAGCGGGACAAACTAGTCAGGGCCAAAGAGCAGTAGCAATAGGATATCTGGCAGGACAGACTACTCAATCTACAAATGCGGTAGCTATAGGTAATATGGCAGGTTCTACCTTACAGTTCGCAAGCACAATCGCGATAGGTTTACAAGCTGGTATATCAAGTCAGTCAACCTCTGCAATTGCCATTGGAACACAGGCTGGATTTGTTAACCAAGGCTCAAATGCTATAGCTATAGGACAAGGAGCAGGTCGAGATAGTCAGGCAGCAAACACAATTGTCCTAAATGCCTCGACATCTGTCCTAAATGCCCCAACAGCATCGGCATTCTATGTTGCACCGATAAGAAACAGTGTTGGAACAAGTATACTGACATATAATACAACAACATATGAAGTGGGTTATTCAAATGTGGCAACTGGGCCAACAGGTGCGGCAGGTGTAACAGGTCTCCAAGGAATATCAGGAGCGACTGGTCCAACAGGAGCAGCAGGATCAGCAGGAGGTCAGGGAATATCAGGAGCGACAGGGCCAACAGGTGCGGCAGGATCAGCAGGAGGTCAGGGAATATCAGGAGCTACAGGGCCAACAGGTGCGGCAGGAGCGACAGGGCCAACAGGTGCGGCAGGATCAGCAGGAGGTCAGGGAATATCAGGAGCTACAGGGCCAACAGGTGCGGCAGGATCTCAGGGAATATCAGGAGCTACAGGACCTACTGGAACAACAGGACCTACTGGAATAACAGGACCTACTGGAACATCTGGACCTACTGGAACAACAGGACCTACTGGAACAACAGGACCTACTGGAACAACAGGACCTACTGGAACAACAGGACCTACTGGAACAACAGGACCTACTGGAACAACAGGACCTACAGGAAC
>Ga0214921_10008141_pt1 | contig 13710 bp, 9 predicted proteins | sample LL1505_MetaG_FD_177992 | JGI IMG/M metagenome (GOLD analysis project Ga0214921, IMG submission 177992) | Freshwater microbial communities from Lake Lanier, Atlanta, Georgia, United States - LL-1505 | ecosystem: Environmental > Aquatic > Freshwater > Lake | place: USA: Georgia | collected 2015-05-28 | reverse complement strand
TGATAAAATAAGAACTTATATATTTTCATAATTTTAATCAAAATTTAAATATAATATTTTATTAAATATAAGTTTTATTAATAAATTATTATATTTTTTTTATATTTATTGTTATAATTATATTTATTACAAATAAATCTATAAAACCAAAAAAATAATATGTATTTTTAATTGTATTTTATAAAAAAAAATATTTTTATTTTATCAATAATTTACTGATATTTAATTATGAAACAGTTTAATAGATTATGAAAACACATTCTAAAAATTTACTATTAAAATATTTTCATTAAAATTTTTATAATATTTTTTTGCTATCTTTTCTGTCTGAGCAAAAATATTGTAAAAATTTATACTAAAATATATTTAAAATTGTAAAAAAATTCTTATTAAATAATTTTTAAAAAATTATAAAAAATTGATTTATAATTAAAATGAATGAAGAAATTAAATTAGCTAAAATATTACAAACAACTTATAATTGCAGAATTATAATAAATGAAGAAGAAAATAAATGTTTATTTTGTTTAAAAGATATTGGAAAAATTTTAAATATTAAAAATATTAATGAAAATAAATTTGATCATAATGAAAGAGAATTAATTAAAACAAAAACAAAAGGTGGTAATCAAAATATGGTTTTTGTCAATTATAATAGTTTATTAAATATATTTTCTAAAACAAGGAAATCAGAAATAATTGAAATATCAAATAATTTAAATATAAAAATAAATAATAAAATTTATACTTGTATTGAAGCTGAAACCATAAAATGTATATTAGATTCATTTAACGGAGAAAAATGATACAACAATATAAAGTTAAACAATATTTTATTGATTTATATTTTCCAGAATATAAATTAGGAATGGAATGTGACGAAAATAAACATGATAGAAAATTAATTAAAAATTATGATATGGATAGAGAAAATAATATTAAAAATGAAATAAAAGATATGTATTTTATTAGATATGAACCGGATAAAAAAGATTTTAATATATTTAATGTTATAAATAAAATATATAAATATATTATTTTAATAAAATAATAATTAAAGATGTTTTATATTTATTTTTAAGTTATCTTAAAGAGATATTAATATTATATATTATGGATATATAGTCATCGCAATTTGGAATTCTACTAAAAATTAATTTTATAAAATTAGATTAAAAAATATTTTAAATTTATTTCTAAATATTAGATGGTTGATCATAAAATAATTATCTATAAATATATATAATTATTTAAAAACAATTGGTATTTTTGGACAAGAAAGAATAAACTTTATAAGAAATAATTTTAAATGTCATATATAGTCATCATAATTTATAATTCTACTATCAATGCTATAAACTTAATATTTTTAATAATCAATAAAATTTATAAAAATATATAAATTTTATTGATTATTAAAAATATTAAGTTTATAGCATTGTAACACTTCATAAAAACTTAAATCAAAAAATTTAATTTAAAAAAATGTTTAAGTTCTCTCTATATATTCAATGCTACTAAAATTAAGGGTTATATTTTTATTGATAACACTTAATTTAGTATCATTACTATATCTATAAAATCATCTGTTTTAAATCCTTTATCAATTATATTTTGTTTATTTATTGATAGACCTATTTTTAAATCTATTTTCCTTTTATAATACTAATTCTATATTTTTTAACAATACAATTTTCACGTTATTTAGACTATTCTTTAAATTTATTAAAAAATATTATTTTTTTCAATTTATTATAAATAAAAATATTATATTATATTATGAGTATAAATTTAAAATTAAAAAAATATTTTATTGAACCTGTAAGTAAATATGATTGTTTTACAACATGTTTATTTGAAAAAAAAAAATATATTAGAAGTATATTAGTTAATAATAAATTTATAAAAAAAAATTTATCTAATAATAAAGTAGATATTTTTATTAAATATTTTAAAAAAATGAATAATTGTTTACTTAATGGTTATTATCCTGATAATCTTTATTTAAGATTATATTATGATAAAAATATAACTAAAAATAAAAAGTACAAAGATTTAATAAATCTTTTAAAAAAAAATAAAAAAATACAATTAATTAAATATGAAGTAAATCAATTATTTGATAAATTAATAGGAACTATCATTCGATTTTATACTTTTTTTGATGAAAAATCTATAAATCTTGAATATTCAATTTGTATTGATTCTGATAGATTTTACAATAAAAAAATTATTGAAATATTTAATAAATTTAAGAAAACAAAAAAACTTGTTTATGGTATTTCTAGATTATATTATAGTCCTATACATAATAATGATTATAATAATGAAAATGATTATTTTAATTTTATTAAATTAATTGCAAATTGTATTATGGTTAAAAAAGATAAAATTTTCAAAAAAGAATATTGGGATAAATATTTTTATAATATGTTTCAACAAAATGATTTAATGTATGTTTTAAATTATAATAGTTTTAAAAAATATTCTTTACACAATATTAATAAAAATATTTTCTATAATAATGAACCATATTCTTTATTTAAATATGGTATTGATGAATTATGGATAAATTTTGTTCTTAAAAAAATTTTAATAATTAATAATTTTAAAAATAAAATAGATGTATATTTATGTGATTCTTATTATATTTATACTCAAAAAAATATAAATATAGGTGATAATAAATTAGATGATATTATAAAATTTCTTATACAAATAAAAGTATATTTTAAATATAATAATATTGTAAATAAAAATATATTTAAATATTTTATAAATAAATGTATTTTTTTAAAAATAAAATCATATACTGAATTAATAAAATATATTGATAATTTAATTTATAATTTTAAAACCATGAATAAACAGTCAATTAAAATATTATTTTTTTTCTATAATAATCTTCAAAAAAATAAATATTTTGATTTAATTTATATTAATAATGATATAAAGTATATAATTTATAATTATAAAATTTTATATAAAAAAGTACAAAAATATTTATATGGAGAATTTTATAAATTATAATTCTATTTTACTATCAAAAATAGTAAATATATCTTTATCATGTGAAATAATAATAATACATTTTTTATATTTTTTATAATATTTAATTAATTGTATTATATCTTTTTTAAGATCACTATCTAAAGCATTTGTTGGCTCGTCTAAAATAATTATTTTAGATGGTGTTATTAAACCATTAATAATATTAATAACTTGTCTTTGACCGCCAGAAATATTTTCTCCAGAAAACCCAACATTTTCATCAAAATTTAAATTTCTGAATAATTTTTTAATATTAGGATATTCCATTATTTCATTAAATTTAATTTTACAATCTTTTTTATCACATCCATAAAATAAATTTTCATGAATATTTTTATCAAATAATTTTGTATCTTGATTTACATAAATAATATTACTTCTTAAATAATTGGTATCTATATCTTTAATATTTATATTATCAATATATATATTACCTTCATATGAATATAATTTAATAATTAATTTTGCAATAGTAGATTTACCTTTTCCGGAAATACCTGTAATACCAATTATATTTTTGATTTCAAATGTTATATTAAAATTATTAATAATTTTATTTTCAGAATATCCAAAAGATAAATTTTCTATTTTAAGAATATTAAATTCTATTTTTGTATATTTTTTTTCTATAATATCATAATTTTTAATAGAACTAAAAATATTTAGTAAAAAATTATAACGTCCTTTAAAATCTATATATTCTGGAATTTGTTGTATAGATACTAATATAGTATCTCTATATAATAATAATATAGTAAAAAATGCAACAAAAAGTATAATATCAATTTTTTTAGAAATATACATATGAATTAAAAAATAGATTAATATAAAAATTGAGCTAAATACTAATATATTTATAATAATATTATAATTTAATAATTTATCATAATAATTATAATGAATATTTAAAACATTCTCACTATTTTCTTTTAAAATATTTGATTCTTTTTGAAAATATCCTCTAAATATTATTTTATTAATATTATTTAATATTTCGGTAAGATAAAATTCATTTATATATATACTATCTTCACATTTTAATTGCATTGGAACAGTTCTTATTATCATATAATAGCTATATCCAATGATAATAATATTAGCAAATAAAAAAATAAGAGAAAAAAATAAATTATTATATAAAAAATATAAAAATACTACAAGTAATATTGATAAATTTGGAATTAATGTAGAAAGAAAATTATTAAATAAAAAATATAGTAAAGTTGCAATTCTTTGAATTGGAACATTTAATTTTGTAAAATTTTCATTACTTAAATTTTCATTATTATGTCTCATTATATTTTCAATTAATTCATTTTTAATCCATAATTTCATTTTTATCAATAATCTATTTTGAATATATTTATAAGTAATATATAATATAACAAAAATAATTGAAACAAAAATAAAATATTTATAATTTGTATATACATTTTTTAAATTATTTGATTGAATCGATTTTATAATATTTGCTGTTAAAATTGAAATAACGTTGATTTTTAATAAACTTAATACACAACTTATTATTATAACGAATAAAATCCTAAATAATTCTTTTAAAAAAAATTTTTTTATTAAATATTCAATTATATTCATTTAATATCTATAAATATTTTTATTTATAATTAATATTTTTAATCAATATATTTAAAATTATATTTATTAAACATTACTATTTAGTATAAATTTTTTTTATGATTTATGATGACTATATTAAATCAATAAATTATTATGAATATTTTTTTTACCGTTTGAAGGAATCTTAATAATATTTATAGTTGAATTTATATTCAATAATAATTCTTCAAGTTTATCTGCAATAGGATATTGCCATTTATAATAATATATATAATTATTAGTATAATTTAAAGGTAATATAGGATTATAATATTTATAATTTTTATTATTAATATCACATCCTAAATCATATATTGACTCTATCATAACTCCAATTTCCCAATTAATATGTGTTATTAATCTGATAATAGTATCATCACTTTCAATATGATTATCTATACCTTCTTCAATTGATTCTCCAATAAGATAAACAATATTTTTATAATTATTTAATTTAATAATATTTATATTTAAACTATAAATTTCTTGACAATTAGACTTAATTTCAGGTAATTGGTCTGCATTCATTAATGAATATAAAAATAATTTTTTATCATCAAAATATAATTCATTTATTTTATTTTCTCTAACATCTGCATAATTAAAAACAAAAAAATTATTACTTAAATGTTTAATTTGTTCAAATAATTTTATAATTGTATTTCCAGTAGTCATTTCATCATCTATTATAATAATATTTGAATAATATAAATCTTTATTTATTAGTTTTAAAAAATGTTTTGGATATTGTGTTGTTACATGGTCTTCATAAAATACAAAAATATTATCATTATTTTCATTTATATAATCATTTTCTCTGGATGATAAAGATATTTCAATATTATAATTATCATAATTTTTTTTAAAAAACTTATAAAATAAATAAGCTGGAATAAGACCAGATTCTGCTAAACCTATAATTAGTATATTATTATTTGATTGAAAATTACAATTATTATGAATTTTATTATTAATAAAATTATAAAATTCATTATTTAAACCTATAAATAAATTATCCCATCTACCCATTCCTGGTATAATATAACCAAACTTTCTAACTGGATTATTTTTTCTTTTAATTTGATAAATACCTATTTTATCCATATAATATATTTTAGATAAAAATTATATAATATATTTATCAATTATAGAATATATAATATCTAAATTAATTTTTGAATTATTTATATTTAATACTGATTTAAATATATTTGTAAAATTATCATCAATATCTAAAAAATTAGTTATTTTTTTATGTTTTCCTATTAATGCTGCTGTAATTGAATAAGATGAATATTTTATAGCTTGAATAATTTCTTTACATCTAGATAAACAAAACATTTCTAATATTGGTAATATTTGTTCATTTTCATGATTTTCATTTAATAATTCTTCATTAATTGTAATTATATTTCCTCCATTTTCAATAATCCAATTTTGAAAATATAATTTATATTCTTTATCTTCACTACATACAAAAAAATGTTCATTATTATTATTTTTTATAATATTTAATATATATTCTTTCGTTTTGTTAATTATATAATCATATTCATCTATTGAGTTTGACCAAATATGTATATAAGATTTTTTCTTAATATCATATTCATCATTATATTTTATTTTATCACTTCTACGTAAATGAATACCATATGAATTATTTAATCCATTTGGTATAAATGATTCAATATATTTAGATGGTTGAATATTTTCTGCAAATTTATTATATATTTCTGATATATATTCTAATGAAAATTCATATAAATTTTTATTTATATTAACTGGACTATATGATATAGCATGAAAATAATATAAAATATTATTTTCATTATTAATAATAATATTTGGTATAATATAATCATCAGGTTTATTTTCTAAGGATGCATTATTATATTTTTTTGAATTTTTATTAAATTTAGAACTTACTAATAATATTTCTTTATTATCAATATTATCATTATTATCAATATTATAATTATTTTTAACAATTATATTATTAAAAATAAAAAAATCAACATCATAATAATTTTTCATACCAAAATTATAATCTTTAATAAAATCATTCAATATAAATTCACATTTTTGATTTGTAATAAAAGAGTATGTTGATAAACCAATAATATCTAGTAATTTATCTCCAATACCATTATTACAAAATAATATTAATTTCATATATATTATAATTAGATAAAATTTTTATAAAGTAATAATTTCATCACATATATTATATATATCTTTATCGTGTGATATAATAATTATACATTTTTTATATTTTTTAAAATATTTAATAAGTTCAATTACATTTTTTTTTAAATCTATATCTAAAGCATTTGTTGGTTCATCTAATATTATAATTTCTGATGTTAATATTAAACCATTAATAATATTAATAACTTGTCTTTGTCCTCCTGATAATTTTTCACCAGATGATCCACTATTATTTTTAAAATTAATTTTTTTTAATAAGTCATTAATCTTATCAAATATAATTATTTCATTATAATATTTTTTACATTGTTTTAAATTATTACATCCAAAATATAAATTATCTATTATATTTTTATCAAATAATTTAGAATTTTGATTAACATATGATATATTTTCTCTAATATAGTTATTATCAATATTATTAATATCTATTTCATCTATATATATATTTCCAATATAATTATTATATATTTTTATTAATAATTTTGCTAATGTAGATTTACCTTTTCCAGATTTTCCATTAATAAGAATAATATTATTATTAATATTTATATCTAAATTCAGATTATCAAATATTTTTTTATCATTATTATAAGAAAATGATAAATTTCTTATTTTGATAATATTAAAATTTATATTATATTTAATATATTTTTTATTATTAATCTTTAAATATTCTTCTTTATAATTTTTAAAAATATCTAATACTGAATTGCATCTTCCAATAAATTCAATATAATCAGGTAATTGTTGTATAATAGTAGATATTCTATCACGATATATTAATAAAATTGTAAAAAATGTAATAAAAATTGTAATATTTATAGTTTTATTTATATATAATTTAATTAAATAAAATAATAAAATTGAAATAGTTAAAAATAAAATTATATTAATATAAGTAGTGCAATTATTAGCAATATTATAAAAATTAAATGAACTATTTTTAATTTTATTATTGCTAATATCTAAATCATTAATAACATTATCTGTTTGTGCTCTATATATAATTTTATCAATATTATTTAAAATTTCAGATGTTTCTTTTTCATTATTATTTGAATCTTCCTCAAAAATTAAATTATTTTTCATTATTCTAGGCCACATAAAATATATTGTCAATACTATTAATAAATTTGAAAATAAAAATAATAATCCAAAACTATAATTTATATATATGAAATAAAAAAAAACAATTAATAATAATGTTATATTTGGCAATAAAAATGTTATTATATTATTAAATACTAGAAATATTATTGAAGAAACCCTATTTAACGGTGAATTAATTTGATTAAAATTAATGTCTTGATAATTATAATTATTTATTTTTATTAAAATACTTATTAAATTATGTTTAATCCATGGTCTTAATTTAGTAATAGTTTTATATTGAATTTTTTTATAAATATAAAATATAAAAATATAAATTATTAATACTACTAAAAATAATTTATAATATTTAAAAATATTATTTTTATTATTATCTTTTATATTATTTATTATTTGTGCAGTTAAATAGGATAATATATTTATTTGAAAAATATTAACAAGCAATGATATAAATAAAATTAATAATATATTTTTTTTTTCTTCATTATAAAATTTTTCTAATAGATATTTTATAATTTCCATTATATATTTATTACTAATATATTTATTACCAATATATTTATTATCAATATATTTATATAATTTTTTACATATTTGAATAAAGTTTTTAGAAGTTAAATATATTATAATATATTATAAAGCAATGGTATTAATTAATAATATTATAACGGTAGAAGATATAAAATATATATTAAATCATATAAAAAATAATATTTCTGATAAATATCCACATAATATATTTTTAAACAATACTGATATTTTATATAATATTATATATAAAGTTTTAACAAAAATTAATTTTAATCCAGACGATTATATTCATTATTTGGACTTTATTGTTTATACAGAACCAGGTTTAGAATTTAATTGGCATACAGATAATTCTGATTTATTTTTAGAAAATCATAAAGATATAATTAATATTGGAATACCTTTATTAATAAAAAAAATAAAAGGAGATAATTATATTACAGGAATAAAATATATTGATCCTTCTAAAAATAATTTATTATATGATGAACTAGATAAAAAATTAGAAAGACCATTTGAAATAGTAGAAAATAAAAATGATATAGAAAATTTTGTTATTAATAATAAAATTATTTTAGAAGAAAATGATACTATAATAAAAGATAATAAAAATAAATATGTAATTTTTAAAAATAAAATAATATATGATGTATTTGAACATATAAATATAGGAGATGTATTACTTTTTAATAGTTCTATGCTACATAGAACTATTAATAATATCAATACATCTAGAGTTACAATGTATATAAAATTATGTAAAAAAAATAATTTTATTAAAAATAATATATCTGATTTATATATACCTTATTGGAAAATTTCAACAAGAATTCCTCCTGCTATAATGAAATATAATAATGATAAGAGTATATATATTTATAAAAAAATTTTAAGAGTATTAAAAGAATCAATTATTCATATTAATATTGAAGAAATAAATATAATAAACAATAATATTATATTTGACTATGATATTAATTTTTATATATGTTCATTAGAAGGAGATATAATAATAATTGACAAAAAATATAATAATTTATTTAATAATAATAAAATATCTCAAGAAATATTTAGTTATGAAAAAGATAAAAAAATAGATGATAATTTAATTATAAAATTACCAATAAAAAAAATTTGTATAGTTAAAAATATAGAATTTATTAATTACATGTATGAAAATAATTTTAATGAAAATAATTTTGATGAAAATAATATTGATATATGGTATTTAAATTTTATTAATGTTGATAATAATTTATATTTAAAAAATTGTAATGAAAAAATACATATATTTGAAATATTATTTTCATCTAATTATATTGGAATAAAATATTTATATGATTTAACATGTTATATAATAAGTAAGTTAATTAATACAATAAATTTAAATGAATTACCTAAAATAGAATTATATATAAATAATTCATATCCTCATAAAAAAATTAAAAATACAATAATAAATAATATAGATTTTATAAATAAAATTGATGATTTATATATAAATAATTTTTTATCAACTGAATATAATAATTAATTTATATTATAGTATATTATATAAAATGATATTAAATAATTTTTTAAATAAAGATATTATAGATAATATAAAAAAAAATATTATTAATAATATTGAAAATCATTATCCTCAACATTTTTTAATAGATAATATTGAATTAATTGATAATATAAAAAAATCTATATTACCATTATTTAATTTAGATCCTGAAAAATATTCTTATTATTATGATTTTGTAGTAATTATAGATAAAGATAAAATAAAATTAGGATGGCATACAGATAGTTCAGATACAATATTAAATAATTATGATGATATTTTTAATATTGGAATAAATTTAAAAACAGATGAAAATACAGAAAATAAAACTATAAGTGGTATTAAATATATAGATCCTAATAAAAATAAATTTTTTTATAAAAAAATTTCAGATAATTTAGAAAGAAGTATATATCTATTGGAAAATAAAGAAAGAGACGAATTTATAATAAATAATAATTTATTATGTAAAAATAGTGATATAATTGTAAAAGATTTTAAAAATAATTATATTATATATGATAACAATGATGTAATCATTGATTGTTTTGAATCATTTAATATAAATGATAATATTTTATTTAATAGTTCAATGCTTCATAAAACACATGAAGAAATAAATACAAATAGATTGACAATATATATAAAATTTTGTAATAAAAATTATTTAATAAAAGATAATATTGATATGTTATATATTCCAGAATGGAAAATTACATCTCGTTTATCTGCTTATATATTAAAATATGGAAATAATTTTGAAATAAAAAATTATATAAAATTTACTAAAATATTAAGACATTTTATATATAATTCAAATTATTCTGTTAAATATCCTCTTATAGAAAATGAAAAAGAAAATATTATTCAATCAGAAAAAAAAATATTTCTTTCAACATTAGAAGGCACTATTATAGAAATAAATGATAAAATTATTGATTTATTTCAATTAATTAAACTAAGATTAGAAAATAAAGAATTACCTATTCAAGAATATAGTAAATCATATTTTAGTAATGATAATTCAGAATTAAAAATAATAAATAAAAATAATATATATTTACCTATTCGAATAAGATATAATGTATTTATAAAAATAATTGATATTATAAATGAACATAATTTTAATAATATTAATGATAGTTTAGATAATAATTGGTATTTTAAAAATAGTGATGTAAATATAATAGAATTAATAATATCATTAAATTATATTGGATATGATGAATTATTTAAATATTGTTGTAATATATTATATAATTTAATAATAAATGAAAATATAGAAGACATATTTAAAAAAAATATTAAGATTCATTTAATTCAAAGTAGTACAGGTAAAGGATATTCATATTTATTAATTAAAAAAATTTTAGAAGATAGTTTTATATAATTTTTAAACATATTTTTATATTATTAAAATATTCTATATATTTATTTATTTCTATAATATCATTTATAGAACTACATATAAATATTATTTTATTTATTAAATTAAAATTTTCATAATGTATTATATTTAAAATATCTTTTATTTCAATCTCAACAATAATACAATTAATATTATCTAGTAAATCTCTTTTATCAATAATTTTATTATTTAAAATAGGTTTATTATTATTATATTTATTATATAATATATCTAAATCATACATGGAAATATTATTATTATTATAATAATCTCTAAATATAATATTTTTATTAATATTTTTATTATCTATATTAATTATTTTAATATTTTCTTTTAAGTTATATAATTTAATCATATCAATATTATCATAATCTATATTATCATAATCTATATTATTTATTAAATCTATAATATTACTAATTTTTGAATTATCAATATATTTTTGTAAATTTATTAAATTCTCCAATAAATAAATAATATCATTTTTTATAGATAATTTATTATTATATTTATCAATAATATTATCAATATATAATTCTAAATTACATGATTCAATACATGATTTAATATGTATTGGATGTACTGACCATTTATTTACAAAATTAATATTATATGCTAATAAAGATTCTTTAAATGAATATTCATAATTTAAAACAGGCGTAATAGAATCAATAGATATAATATTATATTCATTACATATATTAATAATTTTTTCTTTTTGATATAATAATTCCGGAAATTGATTAAACATATCCCATGAAGCTATTGAATTTTTATAATCATATAATCCAGAAATAAGAGCTATAATCCCAGGTTGATTTGCAATTTCATTAATATTATTTAAACCAGATGCTGTTTCTATTAAAACTTGTATATAGATTTTTCCAGGTACATAAAAACTATATTTTTCTAATATTTCAAATTCAAATCTTTTTAAAATTTCTAAAAAAGAAATAATATCATGTTTAGAATAAACTTTTGGTATAATTATACCAGTTATTCTTGATAAAATATTTACATTTGATATAACTTCAACTAAATCTTTAGTACTTTCTATACTATATAAATCATTTATTCTTATCCATATGGATTTATTTTCAATATTTTTTAAAAAATATTCATTATTAAAATAATCTATTATATTTTTTCTTCCTTTATTTTTATCTATATAAGTTAATGAATCTTCTAAATCAAAAATATGATTTACATCTTTTTCTAATGAATAATTTAAAAACTTTAAATTAGTACATGGAAAAATATTTTGAATTTTATTATCTATAAAATTATAATTATAATCATTATTTTTAATATGAATATTAATATTAATATTTTCAAAAATATTAATTTTATTATTTAATTTTATAAATAATTTTACATTATATATAAACTTACCTAAATATTCGTTATATTTTCCTCTTGTTTCAATTAAAGATATAATATTTTGTATTATTATTTCATTATATATATCTTTAAAATATATTATTTTCCATTCAGACCAATCTATAATTATATTATCGATTGATATATGTATAAATGCATATTTAATAATAAAAATTTCATCAATATTTAATAATTCTATATAATTTTTATTTTGAATATATATAAAATATAATCTTTTAATTATATTTTTATAAATAAAATCAGTGGCTTTATCTACTAAAATATATTCACTATCATTGTCATTATTATTAAATAAATTTTTAATTTTTAATTTAAAAGCTCCAGATGTATTATTATTTAATATAATATTATTATTATCAATTATATATTTTTTTTCATGATTAGAAAATTCATTAATAATATTAATTGAATCTTCTATTAATTTTTTATTTGGTATTATATAGTTTTTTATTTTTAGTAAAACATTATTAAAATTATCTTTAAAATTATCTTTAAAATCTGAAAAAGACAATATTATACCTTTATAATTATTTTTAAATAAATTTTTAATATCATAATTTTCGATATTTTTATTTTTCTTTACAATAGGAATAAATAAACTATTAGATATATTTATTTTTTTTTGAAAAAAAATAAAATTGGATTTATTATTTAAATTTATATTATTATTTTTAATATTTATTTCATTATCATCATTATCTACAATAATTAATTGTCTATTTTCTATATTATTATTAAAATAGAATAAATCTTTATGTAAATTATCATATTCTTTAAATTCATTAATATTTAAATATATTTTTATTTTATTTTTATTATATTTTTTTTC
>Ga0214921_10008140_pt1 | contig 13712 bp, 13 predicted proteins | sample LL1505_MetaG_FD_177992 | JGI IMG/M metagenome (GOLD analysis project Ga0214921, IMG submission 177992) | Freshwater microbial communities from Lake Lanier, Atlanta, Georgia, United States - LL-1505 | ecosystem: Environmental > Aquatic > Freshwater > Lake | place: USA: Georgia | collected... | reverse complement strand
AATCAGAAGCTTAGAATGATCCAAGCAGAACTCAATAGTCGCCCTAGAAAGCGCTTGGGATTTAAAACCCCCAATGAAGTGTTTATGCAGTCCTTAAACCGTGTTGCACTTCGTGTTTGAATCTACGTTTTTAAATAAATTAAAGATTACATATTATGCAAGCAGTTATATTAGCCGGAGGTATGGGCACAAGAATAAGCGAAGAGTCTCACCTGAAGCCAAAGCCGATGATTGAGATAGGTGGAAAGCCAATATTATGGCATATTATGAAGACATATTCACATTATGGAATAAATGATTTTATAATATGTCTTGGATATAAAGGTTACATTATCAAAGAATTTTTCTCGAATTACTTTTTGCACTCATCTGATGTAACAATAAACATAAAAAATAATACTAGATTTTTTTATCAAAATCAAATAGAGCCTTGGAATGTAACATTAATTGATACTGGTGATAATACAATGACCGGTGGTAGGATTAAGCAAATTGAAAAATATATAAACGATACATTTTTTTTAACATATGGTGATGGATTATCTGATATAAATATAATGTCCTTATTAGATTATCATAAAAAGCAGGGAAAACTGGCTACTTTAACAGCAGTTCAACCTCCTGGAAGATTTGGAATACTAGAATTTGATAAACTAAATGATGCTTTAGTTAATAGCTTTCTTGAAAAACCTAAGGGTGATATGGCATGGATAAATGGTGGATATTTTGTATTAGAGCCCGAAATTTTCAATCTAATAGATAATGATTTATCAATTGTGTGGGAAGAGAAGCCACTTAATAAGTTAGTAAAAATGAAAGAATTGGCAGCATATAGACATTTTGGATTTTGGCAATCAATGGATACCTTGAGAGACAGAAACTATTTAGAATCACTCTGGAACTCTGGAAAGATTCCTTGGAAGAACTGGTAATGATATTAAATATCTATAGAAATAAGCGAATTTTAGTAACTGGACATACCGGTTTTAAAGGAAGTTGGTTGGTACTATGGTTAAAAATTCTTGGCGCAAAGGTTTATGGCTTATCTCTTCCAAAAAATACTGATGCAAACCACTGGGGTTGTCTTAACCTAAACCTTGAAACTTATGAAATAGATATTAGAAATTATAAGGATTTAGAATCAAAAATTAGTAGTATTAAACCAGATTTAATTTTTCACTTAGCAGCACAATCATTAGTAATCGATTCTTTTGAAGACCCTTTAAAAACTTTTTCGACAAATATAATCGGTACGGCAAATCTATTGAATATATGTCGCCCCTTAAATAATTTATTTGGGGTGATAACTGTTACGTCAGATAAATGCTATGAAAATAAGGGTTGGCTTTGGGGATATCGAGAAAATGATCGCCTTGGCGGTAAAGATCCTTATAGCGCCTCAAAAGCTTCAACAGAAATAGTAGTATCATCATTCAGAGATTCTTTTTATGATGAGAGCAATTCAGCTCTGTTATCCACTGCAAGAGGAGGTAATGTTATAGGTGGAGGTGACTGGTCAAAAAATCGATTAATACCCGACATTATTCGTTCAATAAAAACTGATGAAATTCTTAAGATAAGAAATCCTGATGCAATTAGACCATGGCAACACGTTTTGGATTGTCTTATGGGATATCTATTACTAGGTGAAAAAATACTTAGAAAAGATAGAAATTATGCAAATTCATGGAATTTTGGACCAGGAATTAACTCAATAAAAACAGTTGAAGATGTAATTCGTCAATATAAATTATATGATAAAAAACTTAAATGGAAATTTGTGAATTCAAATAAACATGAGGCACAAATACTTTCACTAGATTCAACAAAATCAAATTCTAAACTTGGATGGAAGCCCATACTTAGTTTTGAGGACACGATTCAGTGGACATTTTGGTGGTATCAATCCTTTGAAGAAAGTGGAAAGGTGGAATCAATTAATCAAATTGAGAACTACATGGAGTTAATTTAAAAATATTTATGAGTAATGATGTGTATTATGGTACAAAATTTGAAGAAATATTTTCAATTAATTTTGGTTCTAATATAGATGAGCGAGGCGAATTTAGAAAAATATATTCAAAAAATGCTTTTAATTATTTTAAAAATGAAGAATTTAAAATCCAACAAGTAAATTACTCAAAAAATAAAGAAATAGGAACAATCAGGGGATTACATTTTCAAAATCCACAATCTGAAAAAAAAATTATAAAATGTATAAATGGTGAAATTTTTGATGTAATTGTAGACATAAGACCTAGCTCAACAAATTATTTAAAATGGATGGGTATCATATTGTCGAAAAATAGCTTTTCAATTTTTATTCCTAACGGCTTTGCGCATGGATTTCAAACATTAAAAGAATCAACTGAAATTTTATATTTACACAGCGAAGAATATAATCCAAATTTAGAATCAGGAATAAGATACAACGACCCAAAAATTAATGTAAACTGGCCATTAAAATGCAGTAAGATCTCAATAAGAGATCAAAATTTTAAATTAATAAGTTAGAAATGTACTGTAGACACTGCAAATCAAAACTAAGTGAAAGAATTTTAGACTTGGGACACGCCCCACCATCTAATAACTACTTATGTAAAGAAGGGCTTAATAAGCCAGAGTTATATTTACCCTTAAGTATCTACTTATGTAAGGAATGTTGGCTTGTTCAGGCAATAGATTATTCGTTACCAAAAGATCTTTTTAAAAATAATTACGCATATTTATCCTCAACATCAAATACATGGCTACAGCATGCTGCAAGTTATGTAAAAATGATTTCAAAACAACTTTCATTAAATTCAGATAAGTTTGTGGTCGAAATAGCTTCAAATGATGGATATTTACTTACAAATTTTGTAGATAAAAAAATTCCATGTTTAGGTATTGAGCCTACACATTTATCAGCAAATATTGCATTAAGTAAAGGTATCCCGGTTTTGAAGAAATTCTTTTCGCTTAAGTTAGCAGAAGAAATTATAGTCAAGAAGAAAAAGGCGGACCTGATAATTGGCAATAATGTTTACGCACATGTTCCTGATATTAATGATTTTACAAAAGGACTCAAAAAATTACTTGCAAAAAATGGTGTTATAAATTTAGAATTTCCCCATATATTAGAATTATTAAAAAAAACTCAGTTTGATACTATTTATCATGAACATTTTTCATATTTATCGTTAAGTGTCGTTCAGCGTATATTTAATAAATTTAATTTAAAAATATTTGATGTAGAGAAAATAAAAACTCATGGCGGTAGTTTAAGAATTTATGCCTGCCATATTAACGAAAATAAACAAATTAAAAAATCAGTAATAGAAATTATCAACGAAGAATTATTATTTGGACTAGAGTCAATAGGTGCTTATAAGAATTTTCAAAAAACAGCATTTATATTAATTTTAAAATTTAATAAATTCATAATTAATGAAATTTCTAAAGGAAAAATTATAGCTGGATTTGGCGCTGCAGCAAAAGCAAATACATTAATAAATTATGCAGGCCTAAATAAAGAACATATAAAATTCATTTGCGACAATTCTAAGGCTAAGATAAATATGTATATGCCAGGAAATCATATTCCCATAGTTTCAAGAGAGGAATTAAAAAAAATAAAACCGGATTGGGTAATAATTTTCCCATGGAATATAGCTAACGAAATTATTAAAAATGAAAATTATATTAAGAAATGGGGTGGAAATTTTGTTGTATTTAAAAATGGAAGACTAAAAATTCTCTAGTATTTACATATTTTTAAAGAGATTCTATTAATAGATTATTTATTCCAAATAAATTAGTATAATTAATAATCTCTTCTTTATAGTTTGGGTTTGTAATGATTAGTAAGTCGCCTGATTTAACTGTATTAAAAAAATCTTCCTTGGATTTAATCTTTATTAATGAACCAGGGAGAATCTTACCAATTTTATTTGGATTTATATCAATTGCAAATTTAAAATTTTTAGGTAACTTATTTAAAGAATGGCAATGTGATAAAAAGAGGCATCCTTTTGTTCCTGCACCCCATAAAAATGAAGATCTTGACTGTGATAAATGGTATATCTTATTAATTTTATGAATCATCTGTGGGAAAAGCTCATTAAATGATAAGTATCGCCAATTATTTGAATGATAGTAATTTAAGAATGATTTATCAAGATTTGATAAATTTGCAATTATAAATTGGTATTGACCATCAAAGAGAAGTCCATGTTTTGATTTAGAAGGCAAAAATAAGGACTTAAGCGCGAATTGAGAAAAATAATTTACATGTTCATAGGTAATATCAAAAAATGCTTGATTTCTTATAATCCAATCATAATCAGGAACTTCAATATAGATATCGCAGGAACCAAAAATTTGCCTAAGATCAAATAAAAATTCATATGGTTTTGCAATATGCTCAAGTACATGTCTTAAAACGATCAAATCACTCTTTAAACGATCTGTTTTATCAAGATATCTTCTTTGAATGGAGGGATTGATACCATCATATGCCTCATCATAACCGAATATTTCAAAATACTTATCATTTTGTACAATTTCAAGGAAGCTTCCCTTACCACAGCCGATTTCAACAATACGACTACCTTTTTTATAATTTGATTTCAAAAGGTTAAGAACATTAATAAGATGTTCTTGAAATCTTAATGAAAAACTTTGATTATTGTCGTAATTAATAGAGTAATCAATTAAATTTAAATTAAAAGCTTCATTATCTAAAAAATTAAGTTTCGTATTATATCTAAGTCGAACAGGAGCAAATTTTTCATTAGAGTAATTGTCAAGAACTGAATTTGGAGTTGATGGTATGTAAAAAGTTTCACCAACGTCTCTTATGCCCCAAAATGATGATGGTTCATAATCTCTAGATGGAATTTCGCCATATTTAAATTTAATCGATGAATTTTTATCGTTTGCCAGTTGTTGAACAAGTTCACTAATAGTTTTTGGCATTCCACTACATATATTAAAAACACCATCTTTATTTGATAAAAATAAAGTTAATAATTGCTCAACTAGTTTACTGATTGGTAAATAATCCCTTACATGATAACCATTACTTATGTCAAAATAACTTTCTTTATTTAAGATTGCTCGATTAAGTTGAGAATAAAGAGAATTTTGATTTTGACCATCTCCATAAGAATAAAATAACCTGGCCCACTGTAAAATAAAATCATATTTATATTTACTATGAGAAAGATCTTCTCTTAGAGAATTCTTTGCAATCGCATACAAAGTGTTTGGAGAGGGCTTTTGGCTTGAAGAAATCGCGCCAGAACAATTAAGACCGTACTCAAAACAAGTGCCTGCAACAAGAATTTTTTTTATACCTTTGTCTAAAAAATAATTTAAAAATTCTTTACTATTTTTATAATTAATATCAATATGAACTGATGAGTTATAGTTGGGTAATCCTACCCATGCTAAATGAATTAAACTGTCAAAGTTTGAAATATTTATTGGATAAGAGGGATTAGAAAAATCAAACTCATAAATATCGATTTTTTTAAACCAATCAAATTTTTTAATGTTATTTAAATTTTTTACAAAAGCAGTAACTTCAAAATTATAATCTAATAATAATGGAACTAAATGACTTCCTACGTAGCCAGAGGCGCCTGTAATAATAACTTTTGACATAATATTTTTTAAAAATAACTAATAAAACAATTTAAAGTAAAGTTTAAATCTATTATATGCTGTGGAAAAATTAAAAGATAATAAATCTAAAAATATATCTTTAAATAAACAAATTTTCAAACATATAAAGGGTTGAAATAAATAATAATTATAATTAATCCTAAGATATTCTGAATAAAAATGAATAAAAGATTTTTGTTCAAAATATTTTTGAAAAGATTGTGTTTGGGAAAAAGATTGTTGATTTTTATGAACTCTATAGTTAAATAAATTTTTATTTACGTAAAAAATTTTTCCGTTACCTTTAAGAATCCTAAATATATATTCCCAATCGAATACACCTTCAAAATCTGTATTAAAAATTCCGTAATTATTAATTACAGAACTTTTAAAAAACATAGTCGGACAAATTATTTTATCAAAATATGCATTCCATAATAAACCATCTAATCCTGAAATTAGTTTATTATTAGGGGGAAATAAATATCTTTTGATAAAATTCTTTGTAGAAAAAATTTTTTTGGATTTGTAATCAATAATATTAGAATCACAAAATGACATATCAATTTCTGGATTACTTATCATCGATTTAAGCATTACTTCTAAATAATTTGGTTCGTATTCATCATCAGAATGCATTAAACAAAAAAATTCAGATTTTATTAGACTTAAACACTTGTTAAAATTTTGACTAGGAGACAACCTGGTACTGTTAATGAAAATTTCAAAGTTGTGACTAGACATTAATTGTTTGAAAATTTCTATAGATGTATCATCTGATAAATTGTCTACAAAAACTAATCGAAAATCTTTAAGGGTTTGATTTTTAATACTAAAAAGCGTTTTAGTTAAAGTCTTTTCTGAATTTAAATTAGGAATTAATATATCGATAGTAGGCATAATCAAATAATAAGAATTAAATATTTAGTATTATCCAATTGTAGGGTATGAAATTTTTCTTATTAGTAAAATTTAAATCATTTGGAAAAATAATTTTATCTGCATTTCCAACATATGCTGCCCACCAACTAAATGTACTATTAGCGCAAACAAGGTTTTTTGCTGAGGATAAAATGTTAAAATCTAATAAAACATTATCATTAGATATAATTGTAACAGGAGTATTACCAAAATTTAAAGAATTTGCATAGCGTCGATCATCTGTAACTACAACTATTTTATCTATATAATTTAAAGAATTTAATGCAGATAAATAATACTTTTCATTTAAAACTTTAAATAGACCTCCATATCCTCCTAATAATATGTCTGTACCTCTTATGTGAAAAGTTGCTGTATTTTCTCTTTGAACCTCTTTGATAATCAAATTATCACTTCTCAAATTTAAATGTTTGATAAGTAAGTGCTTTACATAATCAGCGTAAATGTAAGTTTGCCAGTTTCCAATATAAAATCTATTGTCTTTAGAGAAATTTACATTACTACTATCATCATAAATAATGAATTTATGAAAAATATCTTTTAAAACTTTTAATTGACTAACATATCCGATATAGTTTATCGTATTAATGTCAATAAACGAAAATTCTAAAATATTAAGTTTCTCGTGAGCTAATCTTTTTTTGGAAACATAAAATGACACATCATAAAAAACATTAAATTTATATTTTTCTTTAATGTATAAACCAAGTGAATATTGAAATAGTTGGTTACCTAGCCCACCTGCTAATTTTACTATAACCATAAAGCTCCTTTATAAATGCTAATTATAATTCATCAACAATCAAATAATAAATTTGAAGATAAATCATTAATGATTTTAAAACAGTTTATAAGAAAAATTTCACTCAAATCGTTAATAATTATTGTTGATTTAGATTTAAAATATGAATTTTTTTCAAATGGAGTTCTTTATATACCTGGATCTAATGAATATAGAGAATTTTCTAGTTTTTATATTGGACTTAAAAGAGCCTTAGCGAGCAATCCTTCATTACTTCTTTTTACAAATGAGACCTTTTTTAGGTATAGAGAATTTAATATAAGAAAATATTTATTATTTAAAAAATCAATTGAGTCTATTAATTTTGATTATGGGGCTGCAACAGGTGAAGTTCACTATTTTAGAGCAAAACCTCCGTATCCGTTCGGAAAAAATAATAAGTATATTAGTACTTATTTTGTTTTTTTTAATAGCCCAGCAATTAGTACGCTTAAAAATATTAATTTTTGTATATTTAATAAAAATATTTTAAATCCTAATAATCTAAATGGATTAATATTTAATTATAAATTTTCTAATTCTTATAAGGCTTATACTTCTCTTATTGAACAAAGTCTTCATCTTGGTTCGCATAAAGTTAAATGGCATCTTTTTGAAAGACTCAATGAAAATAATTTTAATAAAATTTCGCTTAAAGGTTTTTCTATTGTTATTGAGCATGCTCTGAGTCAAATTTTTGAGACTAACAATATAAGAATAATTGATGCACTTAATACATATTTTCGAATTTATGTTAAAATTATGGATAGGTTTTATTTGTTTATTGAAAAAATTACTTTAAAATTAACGAAATGAATGATAATATATATAAAATATTTAAACTTATAATTAAAATTAGATATAAAATTTTTGTTTCAATTATTCTCTCAATTTTTGTTTTTTTTCTTTATATTTATTTTTTACCACATAAATATACTGCATCTTTCTCAGTAACAATTCCTGTAATTAATAATATAAAAATATATAGCAATGATTCTTTCCTTTTATATTTAAAAAGCGAATCATTTATTAATTCAGTTTTAATTGAATTAAATGAAGAAAATACCAATAATAATATTTCATTAATTGTTAAATCAGCTTTAGAAACAGGATCTTTTGATCGTACGCAAAGTAAAATTTCTTTTAATGTCAATGGTAAAAATGATGTTGATTTAATTAATTTATCAAACTCCTTAGCTACTATTATTTTAACTAAGTTTAATAAAAGTTATGAAGAACATTTAAAAATTAATAATGATTCTTTATCTAATCTTATTAGTTTAAGAAACAAATTAAGAGCTTCTAATTACTCTACTCAATCATCATTATCAAATTTTCCCCTAGGTATTTATGAACTCGAGAATTATATTAATTCACTTTTAATAATAAATGCTAATTCTTTACCTGCATATATTTATGCGAAACCATTTATTAACTATCAATTACTTTATACAGTAATGTTTTTAAAATTTATTTGTATAACTTTTATCTTTATTTTTATTACCGTTTTATTGTATTATAAAAATTTATTTAATTACTATTTTAAATATTTTTTTGATAAAATCAATGGGTAAATCTTACATTTTTTTTTGTCCCATTTCCCATCGTCCAACCGGAGGTGTTGGTTTTATCTATCGCGTTGTGGATTACCTAAATAGTGAAAAGATTAATGCTTTTGTTTTCCATCAAGCTAAAAATTTCAGTTGTAAATGGTTAAATCATGGAAATCATATTTATTGTGGTTCTCTTAATCCCAGCATTCATCATTTAGTAATACCGGAAAATGACGTTTGGCAATTTTCTGATTTTGTAACCGAAAACCATTTTTCCTATTCAATATTTGTCCAAAATGGATTTTATATTCCAGATAAAATTAGTTCTTTGATTGAAGAGGACAGAATAAAATTAAAGATGATGTATAAAAGTGCTCAATTTATTTTTTCTGTGTCTGATTATTCAACTGAATTAATTCGTAAATTTATATCTTGTGATTTAGAAATTATTCGTATCTTTACAACACCATATCTCTCCGAATGCTTACATGTTATAAAAAAAAGGCGACTTATTTCATATATGTCAAGAAAAAATTATACTACTTCAAATCGAGTTATTTTTGGATTATCTGAATTAATAGATGAAGGTTGGGAAATTATTGATATAAATTCTAATGGACCGATTTCTGAAAATAAACTTTCAGATATTTTATCTAAGACTGCAATTTTCTTAAGTTTCGGTACTGATGAAGGTTTGCCAGCCCCACCTTTAGAAGCAGCCAATTATGGATGTACAGTTGTTGGTTATCATGGTTTTGGTGGTCTTGAGTACTGGAAAGACTACCCCTTTTATTTGGTACCCGAGGGCGATATAGTAACTTTTATCGATGAGGTAAAAAAGGTGAGTAAAAACTATAACTTCGATTCTGAAATTTTGTCTTATGATTCGAAGTTTTCTTATTCTTACTCTAAAATTACTACAATCAATACATTCAAAAAACTTAATCCTAATTTTTCTAGTTCTGTTAAGTCTATTAATGTTCAAACATCCTTACTTCTGTATCGCTTAAGGATAATTATAAATTATATTAAGAAAAATATCAAAGAAAAAATATACAAATCTCAGTTTTTGTAAAAAATATTTAAATTTTTATTTAATTAAATCTTTTTGTAAACAACATTAAAGTAGTTTCCAATATTTTTGCGATGAGCAAATTTAATTTTTAATATTAACTTAAAGAAAAGTTGGATAAATAATTAGTTATTTCATCCAATTTACAACATCCTAGATACGCTTCAAAATCAGCAGCTTCTGTTACAACATACGTAATATTATTTAATAAATCCTTAGACCCATTAAGTATTTACTTTAATCAATCTGAAAATATTCTAAATTGATTTTGCTCTATAAAACCCATTGCTTGGTTTCGTTGATGGATACTTAATTAGAGCAAATGTTTTTAATAATGCTTCAAGAATAATTTTGGCACCGTCAACTGGAACTGCCATACCTATCTGCGAACGCACACTTTCTTTTGATCCATAAAAAATGAAATTATCAGGAAAGGTTTGCAACCTTGCTCGCTCTCTATTTGTTAATGCTCTAGGTTCAGACCAGTGATACACATGGGTTCCACCGCCACCACTTCCTGTAACCGTATAAGAGGGTTTTGAGGGATCTAAACGCTTGTATATCTGACTTATCTTTGCTCCTTTAACATTTAGTTGTAAATGAGGTGGTAAGTTTGCAGTCCAAGCATTCTCACCTGCTTTTGTATGCATCAATCTTTCAATTACAGTTTTACTTTGTTTTGTTAGTTCATTGTTATCTGCGTTTACAGGTATTGGCGGTTTAGTGATTGCATCCTTACAAGTTTTAATTTTCATTGACGGTTTCGGTACTGCAAACTCAAGTCCCAAATCTCCACGAGTTCCAATAATGATGTAACGATGCCTTGCCTGAGGAATTCCATATTCTTCAAACTTATAGTGATGAACAGTTAAATCGTATCCATACTTTCCTGCGTTATTAAGTTCGGCAAGGATTTTAGTGAAAGCATTTCCAGAATTAGCACTACTAATTCCACTCACATTTTCTGCAAAAATAAATAGGGGGTTTGCATAGTTAATATACTCAACACCATATTTATAAAGACCGCCAAATTTACCTTTTAATCCCTTGGATTCCCCTACCAAACTAAAATCATTACATGGAAATCCATACAAAAATCCATCTGTCATAGGTAGGTCATGCAAAACAACATCTTTAATATCTGCACATATTGATATTGCATCGGGTTTATCTACTAGTAAATTATTCTTGTAAGTTTTAACTGTATCGGCATCATAGTCCGTTGCCCAACTATGCTCAAATGAAAAATCACTCTGATTCGTTTTAAGTGTTGTCTTGCTTAATGCAACCCCAATTCCTCCGGGACCACTATACATTTCTCCAACAGTAAAAACTCTTTTCTTTTGAGAATTTTTCCAAGTAGGTAATGTCTTTTTAATTATTTTTTTTTCTTTAATTTCAACTTCTAATTGATTCTTAGCATCTTTCAAAATTAATTCCCGAATCTTTTCCGATAGTGTCAATTTCTCTTTATGGCACACTTGCTCTAGGAGTTTTTTAATACTCTGATCAAGTCGTATTTGAAGTAGGTGGTCTTTGCTCATTTTGTCATTACAAATTAGGCAGAGACCAATGATACATAATTTTTATAACTGGTGCGATATGGGTTGGGAAAAAACTGTAAATATTGCCAATATGCCTCCTGGTAGTTTTAGGAGTATTGCTGGTTATGCAAGCGAATCTTTAGTTGTTGGCAGAGCGATGCTATGTGGATTTATTATTTTTGTTAAAGCATGGAGAGATTCCAAATATGATGCGGTTCTTGATGCACATGGTGCTTTATATCGCATAGAAATTAAAGGAACTGCTGGAGATTCTGATATATCCACATCAAGTGGTGGTCGCTCTGGTCAACAAATTTCAAGAGAGGCAGAATCAAGGGAGAAACCATTATCAACAGAAGATTGTGATTGGTTGATTGCCACTACCTCAATGGATGGAATTTGCTGGGTGGTTCCAGTTGAGTTTATTGAAATTTTGGGTTTAATGAAACTTACGATTCGGGATATTGACCTATTCAAAGAGAAGTGGGCAATTTTTAATTCTGTTGATCCCAATATCCAACCTTATCTTAAAAATGGATATAAAAAAATACCTATATCCAAATTAGAGTCCATAGCAGATAACTTGGGGGTTGATTACAGAAATATGGACCTTATATTTACTTTTGATAAAAATAATAATCGCCTAAAGAAATTTGAACTTACCTATGAAAATAGATTAGTTATTGCAATATGGGAGAAGATATTCAACGATATTAATAGTTCAATTTGAAATCTTCTAAATCACCGAATAAACAGTCCCTATTCCCACCTTTAACTCCCTTGCTATCTGCTTAATCCCCATTCCCTTTTCCCTCAGTAACTTGATTGCTGACCGCATTCCGTCATTCATTTTGGATGGTCTTCCGATTTTGACTCCATTTGCTACTGCTCGTTTTTGACCTGCAATCACTCTCTCTCGTATTAGATTTCTCTCAAACTCCCCAATTGCCCCAAAGACCGAGAAAATCATGCGACCACTTGGTGTGGTTGTATCCATACCCTGTTGCAGAAAGAACAAGTCAATCTTCATTGCTTGTAGTTCATTGAGTATTTCAACGAGATTTTGTAAAGAACGACCTAATCTATCTATTGACCAACACATCACCATATCGAATTTGCGTTGTGTTGCCGATTTCATTAATAAATCAAGAGCAGGTCTGTCTTGTCTTGTTTTCATTCCTGAGATTCCACTATCTACGAACTCTGCTACAACTGTGTAACCCATGCGTTCTGCTGTTGCACGTAGTTCTTGTAATTGATTCTCACAAGTTTGTTTGTCTGTTGAGACCCTTGCGTAGATTGCGACTTTTTTCATATGTACCCTTTCAGAAATTATGTTCGGAAAGGACAAGGTATCTGGACTGGATTGGAAGGCAAGCGATAGATAGCAAAAAACCCGCAACTCTAATGAATATGCGGGTCTCAGGTTTTTGATGCAAAAGTATAATAATTCACACTAATATACTTTTTTCTTTACTGCTCTTAATTTAATTTAATTAAATCAAGAACTTATGGTAGGACGGGCGAGATTCGAACTCGCGACCAACGGATTAAAAGTCCGCTGCTCTACCGACTGAGCTACCGTCCCATTTTCATGGTGATTTAATGCGATTGACCAACGGCTGAGATGCTGATGTTGGAGTCTTTGCTGTTCGAACGGATTATTGTGTAATTCTTCACACAGCAAACTTCAAATTATAGCAAGATGTTGGGACTGTCTCGGCTAGTCTAGGTTGGGCCTAAAACGGGGTTTCTTGGGGTAGCTATTCTGGGGCCTTCCTAGGTTTGCTGGAGAAGTTCCCCCATTTAGCCACGCCTTGCTACGGGAGGATTCTTGGAAAAATAGTCCCTAATTCCCGCTAGGATGGCTTCGGCAATCCTCTCTTGGTAGCCCTCATCATTGAGCCTTTTTTCCTCTTGGGGATTGCTAATAAAGGCTGTTTCGATGAGGATGGAAGGTATATCCGGGGCTTTGAGAACCGCAAAGCCAGCCTGCTCAACCTTATTCTTGTGTAAGGGGGCAAAATCACCAATATTACGTAGCACCGAGTTACCCACCCTTAGTGAATCATTAATCTGGGCAGTAGTCGACATATCCAGAAGTAGGTGAGCCACCTGCTTGTCTTTGACCTTGATGTTGATGCCTCCAATTAAGTCTGAAGAATTCTCTT
>Ga0214921_10008139_pt1 | contig 13713 bp, 5 predicted proteins | sample LL1505_MetaG_FD_177992 | JGI IMG/M metagenome (GOLD analysis project Ga0214921, IMG submission 177992) | Freshwater microbial communities from Lake Lanier, Atlanta, Georgia, United States - LL-1505 | ecosystem: Environmental > Aquatic > Freshwater > Lake | place: USA: Georgia | collected 2015-05-28 | reverse complement strand
ATTCCGTACCAGACGCTCCGGGTGTCGCTGTGGTACTGGCCGCTTTCCGTTGCGCAGCAGGCACTCGAATTGATGGTCGATCTTCAGCAATCCGGTGAGATTCCCCGCACCGTGACCGCCGCGCTGGTCTTCAACGTTGGCGCCGCAGCGTTGTCTCCGCCCCAATGCGTGGCAGTGCTGTTCTCCACCGCAAGCCCCTCGGAAACGACGGCGATCAAGCAACTGTTCGTTGGTCCCAACGGCATCCCCGCGACCCCGGGCCTTGGGTACGACTACGACGCCGAGTCGCCCGCGTGCGATCCGATGGAGGTCACGGAGCACTCGTGGTATCGGGCGAAATCCGCCATGGTCTATGGGCTCCCCGCATCGGATACCGGCGCGGTCATACGGGAGTGGATGCAGCGAAGGCTGTCGGACCCCATGCTTGGCGCATCGAACTACGGATCAATCAACTTCCTGACCTTGGGCGGTGCCGTGGCGGACATCGCACCTGGGGATACCGCGTTCGTGCACCGACAGAGCTTGCTTGAGGTGCAGTTCCTCGGTTACCTCAACCAAGCTTCGCCCGCAGGGGTACGCGCCAACGACCACTGGATCCGCGGCACGTACGCGGACGTGTTTCCGCGGATCTCGCTGGCAGGTTCGGGCTGCTACGTCAACTACTGTGACGACGATCTCCTGGAGTCACAGTGGCCGGGCCTGTATTGGGGCGCGAATTATCCGCGACTGCAGGCAACGAAGCGGCGGCTGGACCCATCGGACTTCTTCCACGGTCGGCAGACGGTGCGCACCTAACTGCATTTCTCCCGAGAACATCGGTGCGACCAACCACGGGGACTGGTGGATGCTGCACCCTTGTTTTCGCACCGCATGGCCTGATGAAATTCCTTGCATCGATCGACGGCACGATCGGTAGCATCTTCCGCGACGATCGAACAACGGTGTTCGGTGGACATTTCCAGGGCCGGGTATCTCCATGCAAACCACATCACTCCGGATCGGTGCTTCCCTCGCGGCTGTCCTGGTGCTCGCTGGCGCTGCTCCGCCGCCGCAGCCGAAGGCTGGCCAACCGATCCAGGGCCTGACCGCCAACCAGCGCCTGCTGTTCGAGGAGGGCCTGGAGTACTACACGCGCCCGATCACCGCCGCAGAGGGCCTCGGCCCCGCGTTCAACCAACCGAGCTGCGCTGCCTGCCACGAGTCCCCGATCGGTGGTTGGGGTGCAACCTCGGTGACGCACTTCGGGCGGTCGATCAACGGCCAGTTCGATTTCCTGACCAACCTCGGCGGGCCGGTCCTCCAGCGCCAGGCAGTGTCGACCTCGTGCGGCGAACAGCTGCCGCCGGCATCGGTCGCGAATCATGTCCGTACGCGGGTCACGCCGAGCGTGCTGGCGTTCGGGCTGGTGGAGGCAATCCCGGATGCCTCCATCATTGCGCTTGAGGATCCGAATGACTCCAACGGCGACGGCATCTCCGGTCGCGCCCACCGCGTCCAGCCGATCGAGTCGCCCACCGGCCCACTCCGCATCGGACGCTTTGGCTGGAAGGCGCAGATTGCGACCGTGCTCTCGTTCAGCGGCGATGCCGCCAGGACCGAGATGGGGCTCACCAACCGCATCGTGACGCAGGAAACCGCACCGAACGGCGACGATGCGCTGCTCGGCCGGTGCGACCCGATCCCGGGAATCGAGGATGAGGCCGACTCGAAGGGCCTGACCTTCGTCGATGCAGTCACCTCGTTCCAGCGCTACCTGTCCCCGCCGCCGGAATCGCCCCGTGGCGGAATGTCGGGCGAAGCCATTTTCACGTCCGTGGGCTGCGCAAAGTGCCACACGCCGAGCTTCACCACGTCCACCAGCACCACCCTGGAGGAAGCCCTGCGCGGCAAGACCATCCGGGTCTTCTCCGACTTCCTGCTTCACGACATGGGATCGCTCGCCGACGGAATTCCCGATGGGCAGGCGCTGCCCTCCGAGATGAAGACGCCGCCGCTCTGGAACCTCCGCACGCGGCCGGTGATGCTGCACGACGGCTCGGCCGCCCAGGCGAATTTCGCTGACCGCGTGACCGCGGCGATCGCCAGCCATGCCGGCGAGGGCTTTGCCTCCAGAAACGCCTTCCTCTCCCTCTCCGCATCGGACCGCGCGTCGGTGATGGCGTTCCTGGATTCGCTGGGGAGGAACGACTATGACATCGATGGCGATGGCGAGGTGACGATCGCCGACTACCTCTCGATCGTGGCAAAGGCGGGCGACACCAACGTGTCGCCCGATGAGCCGTGGGCGGTCGCCGACCTGAACAAGAACCGGCGGATCGATGCCGACGAAGTCGTCCAGCTCGCCGGGATTGCCGGGGTGCCGCTCGACTGCAACCAGAACCAGCAGCAGGACTGGCAGGAATTGCTTGCGGGAACCGCAGCCGACACTGACGCAAACGGGTTGCCCGACGAATGCGACGTGCCCGACTGCACCCTCCGCGCAATCCGGGTCACCGGCACCGGCGGCACCATCGCGGATTCGCCCGCGCCCGCCCTCGTGCGCACCATCACCATTCCGCAGCAGGGCATCATCCAGTCGATGCGGCTGACGCTGCGCATGAACCACACGTGGCTCAACGACCTGAACATCACGCTTCGCCGCGGAAGCGACCCCGCTCTCACTATCCATGGCGGCTGCGGGATCTTCCACGACGTGAACGGCTCCTACGTCTTCACCGATCGCAACTGGTCTGGCGACAACACTCTGAAACCCCTTTGCGCCGGAATCTTGGTCGATCGCGGTGGCAGCGACCAGGAGACGCAGTTCCTCTTCGCACCGGGAACGTTCAGTCCTCCGTCACCACAGGGCTTCAACAGCATCCGCAACAAGCAGATGGGAACCACCTGGACCCTCTCGATCCTGGACGGGCGCTCGAATGACTCGGGGCAGCTCCTCGACTGGGCACTCGAGATCCGCTACACGGACCCGGCCCCCGCCGATTGCGACGCGGACGGCCACCCGGACTGCATCCAGCTCGACGCAGACCCGGCGCAGGATTGCGATTCCAACGGGAAGCCCGATGCGTGCGACCTTGTCGGCAACGACTGCAACGGCAACGGCGTGCTCGACCGCTGCGAAGTCGCCGCGGGAGCGGAATCCGACTGCGATGGCAACGGCCGACTGGACCGGTGCGAATCCGACAGCGACCTCGACGGTGTCCCCGACGCCTGCGATGGCTGTCCGGGAAATGCCGGCCTGATCGTCCCGGGACCGTGCGGTTGCGGCTCGACCAACGGAGACGCCGACTTCGACGGCGTGCCGGACTGCAGCGATGGATGCCCCAACGACCCGACCAAGACCTCGCCCGGCGTATGCGGATGCGGTGCCTCGGATGCAGACAGCGACGGCGACGGTGCAGCCAACTGCAACGACGGTTGCCCGAACGATGCCGCCAAGATCGCTCCCGGCGCCTGCGGATGCGGCACCCCCGACACGGACAGCGATGGCGACGGCTCGCCCAACTGCATCGATGGATGTCCGAACAACCCGAACAAGACATCGCCTGGCGCCTGCGGATGCTCGGTTCCCGATCTCGACAGCGACGGTGATGGCACGGCCAACTGCAATGATGGCTGTCCCTCCGACCCTGCGAAGACCGCGCCGGGTACATGCGGCTGCGGAACCCCGGACACGGACAGCGACGGCGACGGGACACCGGACTGCATCGACACCACCAACGAGACGGCGCTCTTTGTCGAGACGCTCGACCCATCGGCCCCTTCCACGGATGGGCAGTTCGGTGCTGCCATGGCTTCCGACGGCGCGACGATCCTTGTCGGTGCAAAGAGCGAGCGGAACGGTTCGACCGCCGCGGCTGGAGCCGTCTATGCGTTCCGGCGCGACAGCGCGGGATCATGGCTGCCGCCGCAGCGCCTGACCGATCCCCAGCCACTGAGCGGATCCCTCTACGGCGCCACCGTGGCGGTCAGCGGCGACATCGCGGTCGTCGGTGCGAGCGACGCAACGGTCGGCACGATTGCCGGCGGGAACGTCCGCGTCTACCGACGCAGCGGCGATGCCTGGACCCTCGAATCGACCCTGGCCGCGTCATCGCCTGCCGCCGGCGACAGGTTCGGCACGGCAGTCTCGATCGCATCCGGACGGATCGCGGTGGGAGTGCAGCAGGACCACCTGACGGTCGGCGGAAGCGTCCGGATCTTCGAGCGCATCTCCAACCAGTGGATCCAGACCGCGGTGGTCGTGCCGTCAGACCTCGCCAGCAACGACTTCTTCGGAAGCGCCGTTTCGCTCGACGGCGACACCCTGGCGGTGGCGGCGCGTCGAGCCGATGTCGGCGGCGTGTTCGACCGTGGTTCCGCCTACGTGTTCAAGCGCAACGCGGGCGGGACATGGGTCCAGCAGGCGAAGCTTGAGCCGCCGACCACCCAGGCCGGCGATGTGCTGTACGGAAACAGCATCTGCGCGCGGTCCGGCCGAGTGATCGTCGGAGCGAACAAGTTCGGCATGCCCGGACAGCTCACCCGAGGCAAGGCATTCGTGTTCTCGACGAACGGAACCACGTGGTCCCATGAATCCACGCTCCTGGCACCCGATGGCGCCACCGGCGACCAGTTCGGATACCAGGTCAGCCTCGATTCGACGGCGAGCACTGCGCTGGTATCGGTCCCGAACGATTCGGTGGCCGGTGTCACCAACGCCGGAAGCTGCCGGGTGTTCAAGCGGACGGGAACGCAGTGGGTGCAGCAATCCACGATCGTCACGCCGGCAGCCGAGGAATTGCCGGCGTTCGGCTTCTCGATCGCCTTCTGTGGCGACATTGCCGCCATTGGGTCACCGGCGTCCAGCCTTCCGGGAGCCAACGGCTCCGGCCGTGCGTTCCTGTTCGATACCGCCCCGATGGATTGCGACGGCGACGGGATCGCCGACTCCGACATCGACAACGACGGCATCGCGGACTGCACGGATCGTGACGACGACAACGACGGCACGCCGGACATCACGGATGCCTGTCGTGGCGACCGCAACAAGACGTCGCCTGGCCAGTGCGGATGCGGAACTCCGGACACCGACACGGACAGCGACGGCACCGCGGACTGCATCGACGCCTGCCCGACCAACCCATTGAAGACCTCCCCCGGTCGATGTGGGTGCGACCTGCCGGACACCGACACCGATGGCGACGGCACCCCGGATTGCGTCGATTCCAACGGTCTCGAGATCGCGTCGATCCTTGCGCCGACCCCGGCGACGTCCATGCAGTTCGGCTGGAACGTGGCCACGACCTCGGACACGGCGATCATCGGTGCGCCGCAGGCAAACATCGGCGGATCCGCGTCGCGCGGCCTCGCCGTGGTCATGCATCGCCCCACGGGCGGCACATGGTCCCGCGAAGCGACCCTGACTGCCCCGGACGGCGCTGCATTCGATCGCTTCGGCGCCCGGGTTGCCGTGTCTGGCGCGGTTGCCGTGGTGGCGGCGCCGCAGGCGCAGGGCGGCAAGGGTGCCGCGTACGTCTTCCGCAGGATTTCGGATGGATCCTGGACCTTCGTCCAGCGATTGCAGCCGTCGACCGTGTCGGTCGGTGACAACTACGGCTCCTCCGTCTGCGTCAGCAACGGCGTGATCGCGGTCGGCGCACCGAAGGACGACACAGGACCGAACGCAGGGCCTGGATCGATCTTCGTCTACGGACTTGCATCGGGAGGCAACTACGTTCAGCAAGCGGTGCTGACGGCATCCGGCGGCGCCACCGGCGACGGCTTCGGGCATGCGGCAGCGCTCATCAACGGATTCCTGGTCGTGGGCGCACCGTTTGCCGATCTGCCGGGCAGCACCAACTGCGGAAGCGCCTACGTCTTCCGCCAGGTTTCGCCGGGCAGTTGGGTGCAGCGTGCCAAGCTCAACGCGGCCGTTCCGGCACAAGACGCGAATTTCGGACGTGACGTGGCGACCGACGGACAGACGATCGTGATCAATGCCCCGGCCGAAGCTGGCGGTGCTGCGTACGCCTTCCAGGCAAGCGGTGCAAACGACGTCGTTTCGGCGCCGTTCCGCCTGGTGAGCAATGGCATCCAGGCAGGTGATGGTTACGGATCTTCCGTGGGCGTCTTCAACAACCGCATCGCGGTCGGCTGCCTGCTGGATGACGTTGCGGACCGTGTCGATTCCGGATCCGTCCGCATGTTCCGCAAGGGAACGCAGGGGAACTGGATCGATGACGGCATCATCGTCGCGAATGACGGTGCCGCCGGCGACCTCTTCGGCTGGCATCTCTCGATGAGCGGCGACGTGGTGGTGGTTGGCGCAGTGGGTGACGATGTCGGCACCTCCCTGGATGCCGGATCGGTGCGGATCATCGATCTCAGCCCCGCCGATTGCGATGACGACGGAGTCGTGGACGCAGACCTGGATTCGGACGGCATCGCCGACTGCAATGATCCGGACGACGACAACGACGGCACCGCCGACCTGCTCGACGGATGTCCCCGAGACCGGCTGAAGACCAGCCCGGGTACGTGCGGCTGCGGCGTGGTCGACTCCACGGCCGATGCCGATGCAGACGCGGTCATCGATTGCCGCGACAACTGCACGGGCATCGCGAACGCCGACCAGGCCGACTGCGATTCCGACGGCATCGGGAACGCATGTGAATCGCAGATCGATTGCAATGGCAACGGAAAGATCGACTCCTGCGACGTTCTTGCAGGCGGGGTCTCTCCCGACTACAACGCCAACGGAGTTCCGGACGAGTGCGAAGCGGCATCGTTGATGGTTCCGCAGGAATTCCCGACCGTTCAGTCGGCGATCGACGCGGCTCCCTCCAACGGAATCGTGCTTGTCGGACCCGGTTCCTACATCGGCGCGATCAACACCCGCGGCAAGGCTGTCAAGATCCATGCCCTTGCCGGACCTGCGCAGACGATCATCGACGGGGCGTCCGTCAACTCCTCGCTCGTCTCGTTCACATCGGGCGAAGGGCCGTCGACCGTATTCAGTGGTTTCACGGTGCGCCGGGGTGTTCGTGGCACGCCGGTCGTTCCGGGGTCGCCCTTCCTGGTCGGTGGCGGCGTGTTCGTCAGCGCGTGCTCGCCGACCATCAGGAACTGCGTCATCGAGCAATGCCGTGGCCAGTTCGGCGCCGGCATGTACCTGTATCTCAGCAACGCGGTCGTGACCGAGTGCTCGATCGTCAACAACACGGCGGTCGAGTACGGCGGCGGAATCGACTGCTTCCGCGGCGCGGTGAAGTTCGTGGACTGCGAGGTGTCGAACAACGTCAGCGGAATCGCCGGCGGTGGTCTTCACGCAACCTCGGGTGCAACCACGCTGCAGGGATGCTCGGTCCTTGACAATGCGACCCTCGGGAGCGGCGGTGGGCTCTCATGGGATTCGGCTCCCAGCGGCGGGGTCGAGTCGCAGTTCACGGTGGTCGACTGCGTCATCAACAACAACTTCGCGGTGACCGAGGGCGGCGGCGGCTATTTCTGGGCCTTCCAGGGCGCGCCGCACGAAGCCATTTCCAGGTCTTCGACGTTCTGCGGCAACATTCCGGACGAGTATGCGGGACCCGCGGCCTTGCTGGACGGGACCGTTGTCTGCTCCGACTGCAATCACAACGGAATCCCGGATGCCGGCGATATCGATGTGAACCCTGCCTTGGATTGCAACTCCGACGGGAAGATCGATTCCTGCCAGGTCGCATCCGGCACCGTCGACGACCGAAACGGCAACGGTGTTCCGGACGAGTGCGAGACCGCAACGCGCTTCGTGCCATCCGAGTACGCAAGCATCGGAGCCGCGATCAACGCAGCCGCCCCGGGCGACGTGGTTTGGCTGGCTCCCGGCACGTACGCAGAGACCATCAACGTCCATGGCAAGGCGATCACCGTCCGCGGCGGCGGACCCGGCGTCATCATCGACGGCTCCTCGTTGAACGACTCGCTGTTCGTGGCCAAGTCAGGCGAGGGCCTGGGCACCGTGATCGAAGGCCTTGTCTTCCGCAACGGGCGTGTCGGGTCAAGCCTCATCCTGTCGCCGACCCTCCGGGTCGGAGGCGGTGCCTACATCGAAAGCGCCTCGCCGACGATCCGCAACTGCGTCTTCGAGCAATGTCGCGCGCAGTTCGGCGGCGGTGGATATTTCTATCGATTCAACGGCGTCGTGGATGGCTGCGTCTTCCGCTCGAACACGGCCCTTGAAGACGGCGGCGGACTCCAGTTGTTCGATGGTGCCGGTGATGTCGGGGCGCAGGTCATCAACAGCGACTTCGATGGCAACATCGCGGGTAACAACGGTGGCGCGCTGCACATCGTCTCCGTTGGAGCTCCCACCATTCGCGATTGCTTCATCCACCAGAACCAGGCGCAGTTGAACTTCGGCGGCGGCATCTCGTGGTACCGCTATGGCTCGATCCCCACCACTCCCGATCCCCTGATCGTCGATGGATGCGAGATCGACGAAAACGTCGCGGGCCGGGCCGGAGGCGGGATATTCGTCCACAATCCGGGAGTCTCTGCTGCGATCGGCGATACACGGATCTGTGACAACGTTCCGGACAATGTCCAGGGCCCGGTGTCGGACGGCGGTGGCAACGAATTCTGCTCCTGCCTCGGCGACATCAGCCACGATGGCGTGGTCAACGGCAGCGATCTCGGGATCCTGCTCGGTGACTGGGGTGCCGCATCCACAGCCGATCTGAATCACGACGGCATCGTCACCGGTGCGGACGTCGGGTTGCTGCTGGGCGCATGGGGCGCGTGCCCCTGAGTGCCGGCTCGGTGTCGTGCGGACGCGGTGCCCGAAGGGGCGCCGGCTTGCCTCATCTGCCGCCCTGCGACGGATCGTGGCTGTGTCGGTGCCCGCGATTGGTGCGGTACCACTCGATGGTCCGCCGGAGGCCTTCCTCGAACCCGACCTGCGCGCGCCAGCCGAGCAGCTTGGCGGCGCGCTCCGTGTCCAGGCAGCGGCGCGGCTGGCCGTCGGGCTTCGTGGCGTCCCAGCGGATCTCGCCGGTGAAGCAGCAGAGCTGGGCGATCGACGTCACCAGGTCCTTGACGGCGATCTCCATGCCGGTGCCAAGGTTGATGGGTATCGGCTGATCGATGACCTCTGCGGCGCGGACCAGGCCTTCGGCGGCGTCGTCCACATAAAGGAATTCGCGGCTGGCGCTGCCCGTTCCCCAGCAGGTGATGTGGCCTGCACCGGATTCCTCGGCTTCGATGCACTTGCGGATGAGGGCCGGGATCACGTGCGAGGTCTGCAGGTCGAAGTTGTCCCACGGACCGTAGAGGTTGACGGGTAGCAGGTACGCCGAAGCCAGCCCGTACTGCCGGCGGTAACCGTCCAGCATCACCATGGCCGCTTTCTTGGCGATCCCGTAGGGAGCGTTGGTCTCCTCCGGGTACCCATCCCACAGGCGGTCCTCGTGGAACGGCACCGGCGTGAACTTCGGGTACGCGCAGATGGTTCCGGCCTGCACGAACTTGCGGATGCCGTGCGCGCGGCCCAGTTCGATCAGGTGGAGCGCCATGGCCATGTTGGCGAAGAAGTACCGCCCCGGGTTGGCCTGGTTTGCGCCGATGCCTCCGACCTCCGCGGCCAGGTGGATGACGACTTCGGGATCTGCATCGCGATACAGGCGCGCCACGTCGGCCTCGTGCGTGAGGTCATAGTCCCTGCGGCGCGGGATGAAGATCTCCCGGGCGCCGCGGGCTCGGAGGCGTTCGACCACCGCGCGGCCGAGGAAGCCGGCGCCGCCGGTGAGGAGGATGCGAGGGGTGGCGAGGTCCAGCATTCACGGCAGTGTCCCATGAAGGGGCCGGCGCCGCCTGCGCGCATTCGGGGCCGTACCGCGGGTACCGGCGGTTCCGTGCCCGGCCTCACGCCGCCTTCACCGCCGTGCAGATCATCAAGGCGGGATCTGCCACGCCGTAGAGGCGGGACGGGACGACGGGGTCGAATCCCACCGCCGACGTGACCTGCAGGCCATGCGCACCGAGCCAGCCGGGCAGCTCGCCGTACCCGACCTCGAAGCGCGAGTGCTTCAGGTACCTGAACTTGTCCATGCCGACCGCCCTGGCGGTACGGCGCAGGACCTTCTGCACCCCGCGAGTGATTGACCGGCGCATGGGCACCGATACCACCATCACGCCGCCCGGCCGCAGGACGCGCACGGACTCATGCAGCAACGGGGACGGATCTTCGAAGTACTCCACCACGCTGGAGCACAGGATTCCGTCGAAGGCTTCGGGTTCCGACCAGTGCATCCGCCGTGCGTCGCCGCATCGCAAGGTCACGGGAACCTGCGCCCGTGCCAGTTCCCGGTGCGCCTCGTGGAGCATCGGCTCGGATGCATCGATCCCCACGACGTCCGCGCACCGCCGGGCCAGGTGTGCGGTGAGCACACCGCTCCCGCATCCCAGGTCCAGCCAGCGCTGGCCCGGCCGGACCTCGCGGTCCATGATCGCGGTGAATGCGCGCAACCGCTCGTCGAAGCTTCGCCTGCGGTAACCGGCGCTCCATGACCGCGCGATCCCGTCGTGAAATCTCACGGCATCGGCCGTGTCGTGCGGTGTGGCCATGGTCATCGTTTCGTTCCCTTCGGCGGTGAAGCCAGTGATCCCGGGTGAGTTGGGAGTGTCAACATAGGGCGCCGCGGGGACCGGCCATACGGGGATGCTTCCCCCATCCGGCGTGGTCACGCTGCGCATGCGCGGGCGTGCCGCGCCCGGATCCGGCTTACCATCCGGAAGCTTCCCCATGGAGGTCTCCCGGTTCGCCGGGGCGGATGGTCGACGGAGCCACACGAATGAAGAAGGCACTCATCAGCGGCATCACCGGCCAGGACGGCAGCTACCTTGCGGAGCTGCTGCTTTCCAAGGGATACGAGGTGCACGGGATCGTCCGTCGCAGCTCGAGCTTCAACACCGAGCGCCTGGACCACATTTACCAGGACCCGCACCTGCCGGGTGCGCGGCTGAAGCTCCACTACGGCGACCTGAACGACGCCAACAACCTCTCGAACATCATCCGCCTGGCATCGCCCGACGAGGTCTACAACCTGGCCGCGCAGAGCCATGTCCGCGTCAGCTTCGACATGCCGATCTACACCGTGGATACCGACGGTGTGGGCGCGCTCAAGCTGCTGGAGGCCATCCGCGTCCACCAGACGCAGACCGGGCAGCAGATCCGGTACTACCAGGCGTCGAGCAGCGAGATGTACGGCAAGGTGCAGGAGGTGCCGCAGCGGGAGACCACCCCGTTCTACCCCCGTTCACCGTACGGATGCGCCAAGCTCTTCGCCCACTGGATCACCGTGAACTACCGCGAGAGCTACGGGATGCACGCATCCTGCGGCATCCTCTTCAACCACGAGAGCCCGCGACGCGGCGAGACCTTCGTGACGCGGAAGATCACGCGCGCGGCGGGACGCATCAAGCTCGGCATGCAGCAGAAGCTGTACCTGGGCAACCTGGACGCCTTGCGCGACTGGGGATTCGCCGGCGACTACGTGGAAGCCATGTGGCGGATGCTGCAGCAGGATTCGGCCGACGACTACGTGATCGCCACCGGTTCCATGATCAGCGTCCGTGACTTCTGCGAGATGGCATTCGCGCACCTTGGCCTGGACTACCGCGACTACGTGGAGATCGACCCGCGCTACTTCCGCCCGGCGGAAGTGGAACAGCTCTGCGGCGATGCAGCAAAGGCGCGCCGTGTGCTCGGCTGGTCACCGAAAGTAGGCGTCCGCGAGCTGGCGGCGATGATGGTGGATCACGACCTGGAGCAGGCCAGGCGCGAGCGAACGCTCCGCGATGCCGGCCACAGCATGCCGGACGCCACCGGGCACGATCAGTGACCGGAGAGCGCCAGGATGCCGTCGCTCCTGCGCCTGACGAAGACCGAGAGCGTCGGCGCCTCGACGAACGTGTCCCATTGGTCAAGCACCCGTAGCTCGCCGGGGGGCTCGTACCCGTATCGATCGCCCAGGGAACGCAGTCGGTCCGGGATGACCACGAGGTAGTCGGCGGTCCCCAGGTCCTTGCAATCCTCGTAGGAAACCACGCAGGGCCCGATGTCGGGAGTCCCCGTCATGAAGAGGCTGAGCGTGAGCCGGCTGCTGAAATCCGTGGCGACGCAGGCCGACTCGGGCAGTGCACGCGCGGCCTGCAGGATGTCGTCGGATGCCTGGCTGTTGCGGCGGTTCACCGCCACGGCCGCCGCCGCGTAGGCCAGGCCCATCGAGGCAACCGCGGCCAGCAGCCACGCGCGCCGGCGCACGTCGGCGGTGGCTGCGGCGGTGGTCGCTTCCAGTTCCACGGCGAGCACGCCCGCGATCACCAGCGCACCGGGCAGGACGAGCGGATAGAGGTAGTTCGAGAACGGCGGCAGCGGCCGATACGCGGACAGCGATGTGCTGCCGAAGTTGAATGCCAGTGCAAGCCCCGCCAGCCAGCACAGCGGCACCGCGGCCAGCGGACGGCCGCGCCAGCGCGCACATGCCGCGGCCACCAGTGCGCACAGGCAGATGCCCATGGAGGGGCGGCACAGCAGGATTGCCGTCGGTCCGGCCACCACCAGCCGCTCCGTCAGCGAACCGCCGATGCCAAGGGCGCTCGCGTTCGCGGATGCCGATGCCTGGTACCAGAAGTTCTCGCGGCATTGCTCGAAGTTCCGCGACAGCTCATGCATACGGAACATCCAGTCGCCCGTGAGGTGCGCGTACGCCAGGGACTCGCAGGCCACCACCGCCATCAGTCCGGCGGCAGCTGCAGTGATGGTGGTCCATCGACGTGACTGTTCGGCGGCCGGTGCCGCCATCGCCACCGCCGCCAGAGCGGGCGCCATGAGGACCAGGGTTTCCTTGCTGAGCCACGAGCACCCGAGCAGCACGCCGGCAGTCGCGCCGAAGGCTGCGCTGCGCAACGTGGTGCATGAAGCGGCACCCGTGACGAGTGCGAGGACGGCCCATGCAGCCAGCACCGCGGCCGGCATGTCCGCCATGAGGGCGCGTCCGGCGATGACGGACTGCGGGATGGTGGCCAACATCAGGGCGGCGATCAATCCCGCGGGATTGCCTCCGAACCGCCTGCCCAGCAGGAATGCCACGAGCACCTCGGAAAGGCCGATCACCAACGGGAATGCGGCGGCCGCCCACGCACCGGCCGGAAGCACGCGGAATGCGATCGATGCGGGGAAGGTGACGCCGGGCCTGATCGCGAAGGCCCGCGGCCCCATGGATTCATCCGGCTTGTGCGGAGGGCCGGCATATGTTCCAACCACGCGTTCTCCCTGCGACATGCGCCATGCCACCGCGGAGTAATTCTCCGCATCGCCCGTTTCCCAGTGCGGTGCCGGAACAGTCCGGAGCGCAAGCGCGACGAACATGATGGCCACCAAGGCCGCCCACGAACGGATGTTGGATCTTGCCGGAAGTGACACGCGAGTGGCGTTGTAGGCCACTCGCGTGTCATCGACTACGGGGAATGTTCCGCAGGATTCACCTGCATTGCAGCGCTTCGCGGTGCGTCACTTCAGGGTGGACAGGTACTCCACCACATCCCGCACCTCGCGCGGCGTGAGCACCGTGCCCATGGCGGGCATGGCGCTGATCGGGCCGTAGCCCTGCGCCACCGCCGCGTTCGGCTCGATCAGGCTCTGCAGCAGTCCCTTGCGGTCGTAGCGGTTGGCCACGCCGGCGAGGCTCGGTGCGG
>Ga0214921_10008137_pt1 | contig 13716 bp, 11 predicted proteins | sample LL1505_MetaG_FD_177992 | JGI IMG/M metagenome (GOLD analysis project Ga0214921, IMG submission 177992) | Freshwater microbial communities from Lake Lanier, Atlanta, Georgia, United States - LL-1505 | ecosystem: Environmental > Aquatic > Freshwater > Lake | place: USA: Georgia | collected... | reverse complement strand
TACACTCAGTATGAATAACATTTATAAAAATATCAATTACTTCTTTATTTAAAATTTTTTCTAATTTAGAATAATAATAAATATCCATTTATAAATAATTATTAATTTATTTATAAATAGAATTTATTATTATTCTAAATTAGAAAAAAATACAAAAAATATGAACTTTATTAATTACTAATATTATTTATTTTTAATCTATTAGTAATCTATTTTCTTAATTCCCGTGCTCCAATAAATATGTTTAATTAATAAAATAAAATCATTATAAAATGTATTTTTCCATCTATTAATTGTTTGTCTACTAATTTTAGTAATTATTGATATTGCTCTATTTGATAAATTTGTATTTTTAAATAATTTTAAAACAGTTAAAATAATAAATATATCATACATTATATAATATATATATATATATATATATATATATAAATTTTTATTTAATTATTTCAATTTATTAAGACATTTTATTAAAATGTCTTAATACGTTTAAATTTAAATGGCACAAAACCGATTTTTTTGGGTGTATATAATAAATATATCTTATTATATAATTTATAATAAGATATCATACTTTTGGGATGCCGAATAAAATGGGATATTAAAAAAAAAATGTTGAATCTAATAAATTAAAATTAGAATCAATTCTTAAAGATATAGAAATTAATAGTACAAAAATAAAAGAAATGAATAATATACATGATGAATTATATAAAAAAAAATCTGATTTAAATTTTAAAATTAATATGATTAAAAAAATAAAAAAAAAATAACTAATTATTATTAATAACTATTTATATACTTGTAATACTCTTGCAGATGGTTCACCATTAGTTTCTATCCAATTTGGTAACCAATATCTTGGTATAACATGAGTATTTTTATTTCCAAATCTATTATTAAAATATTTTTTATAATAATATGATTCTTTTGATTTACAAAATTCATATAATTCTAAATCTCTATTTTCATACTCTTCATTATTTATTTTTATATCTATCCATTCTCCAATAATTTCAAACCATGATTTTTCTTTTGATGAAATACCATCCGAAAATGCTTCTTTTTTTCTATATAATACATCATAAGGTAAAATGTCTGGATATAATGTATAAAATGCATCTCGAATTAATTGTTTTTCCATTCTTTTACTAGTTGGTATTTTTAATTCTGGATCTATACTCATATAATAATCTACAAAATCAGTATCTAAAAATGGTATTCTTGCTTCTAATCCATGGGATGATATACAACGATCTACTCTTAATCCATCATATCTATGAATTTCTTCAACTAATTTAATTGTTTCTTTCTGTGCTTCTTCTGGATTAGGTGCTAAATAAAAATATAAATATCCCATTTCAACTTCATCAGCCCCATCTCCATTTAATATAACTTTAATATCCGTATTTTTTGAAATATAATTACCTAATAAATATTGTCCAACTGATGCTCGAATAGTTGTAATATCCCATGTTTCTGTTGTTTCTAATACTGAATCAATTGCATTTAATCCCTCTTCAGGTGTAAAAAAAATTTCAGTATGATTTGTATTTAAATGTTTTGAAACTTTATCTGCATAATCTAAATCGGTTCCTTTTTTCATTCCAATAGAAAATGTTCTTAAATTATTTACTTTTAAAATTTTACTAATTATTCCACAAATAAGAGAAGAATCTAAACCTCCAGACAATAATGCTCCAATTTCTCTTTCTGAATCTAATCTAGTTTTAACAGCTTGAATTAATCTAGAAGTAATTTCTTGATATAAATTACTATTTTCTAAATTATATTTAATTGGATAATTATATGAATAATATTTAATAAATTCATAATTAATTAATGATTCTATATCAAATTTTAAAACTAGCAAATTTCCTGGAGGAAATACATCAATATGTTCTAAATTATTTTTTGATGTAGTTATTCCTGATAATAATGAACTAAAGATAAATTTATCATTATCATAACCATAAAATAATGGTCTAACACCAATAGGATCTCTGCAAATATAATGAATACTATTATTATTTTCAATTATACTTAAAATAAAAGCAAATTCTCCATGTAATAAATTTATAACAATATTTATATCATTAAATTTTTTATATAAATGATAGATAACTTCACAATCTGAATTTGAAATCAATTTTAAATCATATTTTTCAATTAGTTCTTTATAATTATAAATTTCACCATTTACTATTAAAACAATTGTTTTATCTTCATCATACCATATAAATGGTTGATTACCTAATTCAGATAAATCATGAATTGCCAGACGATGAAATCCATAAATATTATTATTAATCATTTTAATACATGTTGTATCCGGACCTCGAGATTTAATAGAATCAAATGATTCTTGATAGTTCTTAAAATCTTCTTTTAAATTAGATAACAATGCCCATATACCACACATTATATTTAAATATAATATTATATTTAAATATATTATAAATATATAGTTATTTCAATTTTTTAATAATATAATAAAAATTTGAAAATATAATATAATATATTTAATAAATTAATATATATTATATATAATAAATGCAAGAATATATTATTTATATTTTAGATCAATTTTATTTAATTTTATTAATTGCCGAAGATTTTTTTGAACAGATTCATCCTAATCCAAATAATTAAATATTTTAATAATTAATTAAATATTTTAATAATTAATTAATTATTAAAATATTTTATCTATATTTATGGTAAAAAAATTGATATTTAATTTATATATACTTTACATTAATAATGTTTATGTGTCTTAGCGACCAAGAGTAACACAGTGTATAATCTGGTTATGATCTGGCATAAGACACTATTATATGTAGAGTAATTATGGTTCACATCATAGTTATCCCCCAAAGGCTGACAGTTTAATATATGATGTTTACATTATGTATTATTCTTAAATTTGGAAGGGGTCTATTCATCGGGTAGACTATCAAGTATAGTAGATAAGGTTCGATGAGAGATTTTTCTACCTTGTGGAGCGTCCCTCCTGAAAAGAAAAAATAGTTCTTGATGATAATTGGAAACTATTATCAAGATGTCTAGGGGTGTTATACAGCACAACCAAACATATCATAGTTATCCAACTCTGTTCTACTAGTATATATTGTAAGGAAGAAACATTGAAACAACGGAGACAATATATACTACCTATTAAAATTAGGCGTCTGATACACGATAATATATCCATTTCTAAAATAACATTAATGCAAGGTGGAGGCATTAAGGTTATTTTAGACCGCTAATTATTATTAGCAGGCGGCTTATTTAACTAGAAAGGCGTGATGTTAAACTAACTATATAAAATAACTAATGGATATTAGTTTCTATTTTTATAGATAAACAATAAATAAACTAAATAAATATCCATAAATTTATAGATAATTTATTTAGTAAATAATTAAATATTTTGTAAATGAGATAATTTAAGTTTTAAATTAGCTGTCATATTTTTTAATTGTGTAGATTTTAATGATAATTGATTATTTATATTATTAATTGATATTATTTCGGGATTATGATTTAATGCAACACTTACACCATTATCACATAATGTTTGCCAATTCTCTATTGTTGATACAGCTTTAGATATAATATTTTGTTCATCTGTACTGAGTTGAGCTTTATTTTGTTTTTCTGGAGTTTCTAAAGTATTATTTGAATCTATAAAATAAGAAATATATCCCATTGCACAATTTATTTGATTTGTTACATCTGTTAAAATATTAGCTGTTTCTAATGCAGATTTAGGTATTTGTATTTGTGTAGTAGCTAAAATAGTCTCTTTAAATTTACCAAATACATTTGATAAATTTACTATTTTCTTTAATGCATCTAATATAGATAATAAAAAACTTTCATCGTTTATTATATTAACATTTTGTAATCTTATTATAAATCCATTAAATAATCCAGCTAATTCATCTGCAGCATTCGCAAATTCACTAAATCCTTGTGTATCTATATCTAAATTCATTTGTTTAGTATCATTTGCAATTTTAGACGCAGCAATAAATAATTGATTATAATCATCAATAGTTCCCTTACCTTGAAAATCAGAACAACTTATTTGTTGGGCATAAGATTTAATTTCATTTAGTAAAATATTAGATGAAGTATCTATTTGTGTATTATCATAAATTTCTACAGTATTTAATAAATTTTCACTAATATTTATATCAATATTTATTGATATATCTGTATTAAATATAGTATTGGTTATTTCTTGATTTGATATATCAGTACCTTGTTGATTAATAATTGTAGTTATATTATCTGTTAATATTTCATTTAATGAATAATTTAAAATATTATTAGAAATATCTGTAAAATTATTTAGCAAATTATTTTGTGTATTATTAGATGGTAAATCATTAGATTGTGAATTAGATTGTAAATCATTATATTGTGAATTAGATGGGGAATTAGTTTGTGAATTAGATTGTAAATCATTAGATTGTGAATTAGATGATGAGTCATTAAATGATGAATTAGATGGGGAATTAGTTTGTGAATTAGATGGGGAATTAGTTTGTGAATTAGATGGGGAATTAGTTTGTGAATTAGATGGGGAATTAGTTTGTGAATTAGATGGGGAATTAGTTTGTGAATTAGAAGGGGAATTATTATCCATTATATATAATAATAAGTAAGATAATATTTTTAAAAATAATGTATATTATTTTTAAAAATTTATATAAATATTTTGTAAACTAAATATTTTTTAAATAAAAATTTATTTATTATGTTTGTGATGTTTGTGATGTTTTTTTTTGATTTCTATTTCATTTTCACAATCATTTTCATATACTTCTATATGTTTATGATGTTTATGATGTTTATGATGTTTATGATGTTTTTTATGTTTATGATGTTTTTTTTCTTCAGAATCGCATTTTTCATTATATCCAATACATTTAATATTTGTAAATCCAGATAATCTAAAAAGCATAAAGAAACATGCATGTCCAGATAAACTTCCACCAGTATTTGATAATGTATTAACTATATTTAAACTAGAAGACCAATTTACAACAGTAACAACATCACCTTTTTTCAATTTCATAAATTGTCTAACTACTAATCTATTACCTCCAGAGTCTCTTCCCATAGTTGTTTCTGGATCTGGAATATTATTAACGAATACAGTAAATTGTCCAGCTTCAGCTAAAAAAATATCAACAAAAATATCATAGATACCATCTAATTCTACAACAAGATGATAAGAACCTTGAATAAATTTCATATGTTGTGACAAAGATTCAATTTCCCAGAATAAAGAATCACCAATTGTTAAAGTTTGAGTATTTGAACTCTTAACGGCAGCATATGATGAACTACCCATTAATTCTAAACAATTATTTGCTAATAAATAACATAAGAAACTATCATAATTTTTAATATAACATTCATCAATTTTACAAGCATCTAATGTTAGACATGGTCTATTTATTGGTGCAGCTTTAAATATTGATAAAAATACATTTAAACTAACTTTTGAACCTCCGGCATTAGTTGGAATCATAATTTCTCCATTTGGAGATGTGTGATTTCTTATTGTAATAATATCTCCTTTATATAAAGGAATCATATGTCTTAAAGTAATTTGTCCAGCTCCACGATTTGTACCTTGTGTTGAATTATCATCTGCTATACCATTTACAAAAATAGTAAATTGAGCGGGTTGATTTGTATTTAGTCTAAAAAATATTTTATAAATACCATCTTCTTGAATAATAACATTACTAGGATTTGTAGATACATCCCATGTTAGTTTATTAACATTAGAACTTGAGTCAAAAACAACATCGGATTCTGTATTAACTTGTTGTAATACAGTATTAAAAAATGTTCCATGAACATCAAATCCTTTCATCATTAATTCATTATCACATGATAATTTATGTGTTAATTTATCATATAAACAACGTTTTCTTCTAGATAAACATTTAGGATTCCATGTCTTTTTTTTATGTAAATATTCTATATTTGGTAATGGAGCAATTTTTAATAATAAAAATGTATGATTATTACCTGGTTGTAAACCACCAATATATAAATTTGATGTTAATGCTGAAGCTGATGAAATATAATTTCTAAAAATTAATGTATCATTTTCATTTAAACTAAGCATTAGTCTAGAAATTGTTTGTCCAGATCCAGCATTATTACCAGTTGTAGTTAATGGTTCAATTACACCATTTATAAATAATGTAAATTGTGAAGCTTGATCAACGGAAATAATAAAAAATAAAATATAAATACCACTTTTTCTTACTACAAATGGCGCATCTAAAAATAAATGTTCACAATTTAATGATAAATCTACAGCATTAAAGTTTACTTGATATCCTGCTGGAATTGTTTGAATAGTATTATTATATGCAGTTAACCATGCATCTGAACCTGCAATCATTAAATTATTATCTTCTAATAATTTGTATTTATAATATTTATAAACATCATCAAAACAATAGTGTTCAAAATCACTATCTGAATCTGATTTATTTGAACATTTTTTTGATGATTTCTTTGAACATTTCTTAGAAGATTTCTTTGAAGATTCACTAGATGATGATTTTTTTCTATGTGATTTCTTATTTATTTTTATTTTAAATTCAGTCTCTGAATCTGATGAATCGGAAGAATGAGAACTTTCTGAAGAACTAGAGTAGCTATCATGGACGGTCTTTTTTGTCATATATATAATATATAAAAAGATTTTTTTTTTGAAAAACTATATATTTTTTTAAAAAATAATATATTAATTTTTTGAAAAACTATATATTTTCTACAGAAAAATCTTTTTATTATTATTTGAAAAATATATAAAAAATATATAAATAAATTCATTTAAATTTAAAAATTTATTATACTTAATAAATTATATATGAATAATACCAATATAAATATTATATTTTATTTTGATTTTTTTATTAAAAAAATAAATTTAGATAATCTATTTTTAGTACATAATTTTTTGTATTATATAAATATTTTTGAAGAATTAAAAGATAATAATAGTATAGAATATGTTAAAGATAAACATAGTAAAATTGAAAATACATTTATGAAATTATCATATATTGATTTTATAAAATGTAATACTTTATATCATCAAATTAATGAAAAAATAACATTAAATGATATGTATGAATATATAAAGAATACAAAAAATAATAAAAATATTTTAAAAGAATTTGAAAGTTTATTTATAAATGTAGATATATTTAAAGAGATGATTAAATTATTAGAAAATAAATCAAAATTTAATTCTATCTGCAATTTATATTCTGGATGTGGAAATTATTTAAATATATTATTAGAAAATATAGAATATGATAAATTAGATTTATATAATAAAGATGAAAATATCAATTATATTTTAAAATTATTAAATATAAATAACAATGTTTCAATAATATCTAAAGATATAATTCAAGAAGAGTTTACTGATAAATATGATTTAATATTTGGAGATATTCCACATAATATAAAAAATATTATATATACTAACTGTTCTACAAATATTAAAAAATTAAAAATTAGAGGTACAAAATCAGAACCATTAATATTACAATTAATTATAGAATTATTAAATCAAGGTGGTACAGGATTAATAATAGTTCCAAATAGTTTATTATTTGGTGATTCAAAACAACATATTGATACTAGAAAATATTTTTATGAAAATTCTATAGATATTAAGATAATTGATTTAAAAAAATATAATGTTAAAAAATCAATATTATATTGGAAAAAATCTTGTGATAAATCAAGTAATATTAATTTTGTAAATGAAAATAAAATAATAGAATCTGATAAAATATTAAACAATTATTATTCATTTTATTTAGATAATTATAAAATCATAAATAATAATTTAAATAATGATCAAAAATTATTAAATTTAAATAAAATAATAACAATTATTGATATTAATGAGAATAATAATATTGATGAAATAATTACATTAAATAACAATATAGAAATATTATTTTTATATAATAATAATAAATTTAAAATTGATAATATATTAAATTATAAAAATTATGATTATGCATTTTATATTAAAGATAATGAAAAATATTTACAATCATTTTATAATTATTATTTATTATATAAATTTGAAAAAAATTTGAATAATTTAATAAAGGGAAAAATAGAAAAAATAGATATTAATTTAATATCTCAAATTAATATACATGATGTCATAATTAATATACAAATAAGTACAATAAATTATATTAATAATATAAAATATTTAAAAAAATATAATGATGAACAAATTGAAAATTTAAATAATATTATAAAAAATAATTTATATAATATAGATAAAGAAAATGTAATTAATTTAATAGAAATATGTAAAATAAGTCATAATAAAACATCTAATAATGATATTATTATTCATAAAAATAGTTTATTAGCTGGTAAAGTAGAAAAAAGTGATACAATTCCAAATAAATCAGATAATTTATACTATATTAATATATTTAATCAAGAGTATTTACCAATGTTTATATATTATTTTTTGAAATATAATGAAAATGAATTTATGAAATTTGCAAAAATTAATAATTCAATTAATTTATCAAAAAAATATATAGAAACATTTAAAATTCCAAAAATAATTAAATCAAAACAAGAACAATTTATAAATATATGTGATCAAATTAATAATATGATTAATTTTTATAATGATAATAATAATAATTATAAAAATAATATAAATATATATCTATTTAATGATTATATTTAATGATTATTCTTGATGTTTAATCCTTTTTTTATTTTTTTTTTCCTAGTATTTATTGTTTTTTATAAAATTAATATGATATCTAGTGCTAATTTTACAAATTATATAGATGTCGATGTCTTTTTTAATTTTTTTTAACATTAATTTTTATATCAATTTTCATATGATATTTTTTATAAAAATTATGAACTAGAGGGACCTTGAGGACCTTGTGGACCTTCGGGACCTTCTGGACCTTGTGGACCTTCGGGACCTTGTGGACCTTGTGGACCTTCGGGACCTTGTGGACCTTGTGGACCTTGTGGACCTTGTGGACCTTCGGGACCTTGTGGACCTTCGGGACCTTGTGGACCTTCGGGACCTTGTAGACCTTGTGGACCTTCTAAACCAGAAGCTCCTAATGCCATTATTTCCCAATTAAAATCATCAATAAATGGATTTGAATTAATATTATGATTAATTGATATATATGATGAACCATTATATGATACAACATTATTTACATGATACTCATATTCATTATTCCATGGACCTTTCCAAATAAACGAAGGTCCAATATCTCCTTTTTTCCCTCTGGGACCTTCATATCCTCTGGGACCTTTCTGTCCACATTTACCTTCGTATCCCTTTTTACCTCTTTTTCCCCTTTCTCCTCTATCACCTTTTGGACCATGTGGACCACATGGTCCAATATCTCCTTTAATTATACTAAAATTAATACAATTATCATTTAATTTTTTTTTATTAGATATATTAAGTTTACCATTTATTACATTAATAGATTTAGTTTTTTTACAATTATCAGATGATTTTTTTGATGTATCTGAATAATAAGAATTATCAGAATCTATTGATGATTCAGAATCAGAATAAGACATTTTTTCACAATGTAGTTTTTTCATATATATATAATAATATTAGATATTTTTTTTAAAAATAAATTATATTATTTTTTAAATTTTTATAATATTTATAATAATTTATAATATAAAATAGTTTAAAATATAAATGACACAATTTATTAAGTAAATAAAAAATAATTAACTGTTCAAATTTTTATGGTAAATAAAAAATCATCAACTATTAAAATTTAGTTATATCTTATAGTTAAACAACATATTAAATACTAATAGTATCTACTATAAATAACATATTTAAATATGTTATTTAATTAATTTAAGTATTATATTATTTAATCAAGAAATCAATTATAAACTATATTTAGTTGATAAATTTATAACAAGTTATATGTGTTCAAAATGTAAAAATCCAAAACCATAATGTAAATAGTAGCACATATATATATATAGAATAGCAAACAATGTAATTAATAAATTAGAATGAGTAAAATATTTATGTAGACAAAGAACAAACCTTGAATATTTTTTATTGATTAAAAATAGCATTTTAAATCTTCAAGGGTGTAAAATAGTAAATTTAATATATATATATATATTATAATTTATATATAATGAAAATATTATATTCAGAATATGGGACATTTCAAAAAAGAAAAAATAAATTAAATGAATTATTTAAAAATAAGATTAAATTTAATAATAAATTATATATAATTGGTATGGGAGCTATAGGTAAACCATTATTATGGTTAATAACTAAAATATTTGATATGAATTTTAATAATTTAATTATAATTGAAGAAAGGAATATATATGATGATATTATAAAAATTTCTCCAGAACCATATAAAATACAGATTAATACTAAAATAACACAACATAATTATAAACAAATTTTAGATAATTTAGATGAAGGTGATATTATTATTGAATTAGGAACAGGAATAGGAACATTAGATATAATAAGATATTGTAATATAAAAAAAGCACATTTTATAAATTCAGCTTCTAGTTTTTGGGATGATGATTGTGATGATATTAAAAGCGAAATAGATGATAATATGATGAAAAAATATAGTTTATATAATATACATAAAATAATAGATAAATTTAATTTTAATTTATCAGAAATAAATTGTAATGCAATAATTTGTTTAGGTTGTAATCCTGGAAATATATCAATATGGTTAAAAATAGCTTTATTAAACTTGGCAGAAATTGAAAAAATTAATAATATAAATGAATGGAATAAATTAGCACAAAAATTAGGTATACAAGTCATACATATTTCAGAATATGATTCACAAATAATAAATAAACCAAAAAAAATGGATGAATATTGTAATACATGGGGAGAATCAATGTATCCATTTTATTCTGAATCATGTTCTTCTGTTGAAATTTCATGGGGAACACATGAAAAAAAAATAACAAAATATATTAAAAAAAAAGATATTAATTATAATAATGATAATTATGTGATTTTAAATAAAATTGCATTATATACACAAGCACAATCATGGGTTCCATATAAAGAAAAATTTATTGGAAATTTAATTCCTCATGATGAAACATACACTATTGGTAAATTATTGACAATTTCTAAAAATTCTACAATTATATATAAACCAAGTGTTTATTATATATATCATCCATGCAATGATGCATATTTAAGTCTTGATGAATTAAAAGAAAGAAGTGAGATTTTTCAATTGAATACAAGATTATTAACAACAGAAATAATTGATGGTAAAGATATAATAGGTTTAACATTATTTTTAGAAAATAAAAATGTATATTGGATTGGTTCAACATTAGATATTAATGAATCAAGAGAATTATTTGATAATCAAATAAATCATTTAATAAATGCAACAATATTACAAGTTATAGCAGGAATATTTAGTGGATTAGTTCATATAATTGAATTAAATAATAAAAAAATATATAATGGTTTAATGGAGCCGGATGATTTACCATACAATGAATTAATAAAATATCAATTACCATTTTTAGGAAATTTTATTTTGACAAAAATTAATGATTATAAAATATATATAAATAATAATGATTTAACAAAATGTATTGATGCAACAAATAAATGGACTTTTAATAATTTTCTTGTTCAAAATTAAATAAAATAATATAAAGTTTATTTATTATCTATATATAATGAATAATATATGGTTTAATTATATTATTTTTGAAAAAAACAATAAAACATATATTGGATCAACTGTTAATATTAATAGAAGAATACGACAACATAACGGAATAATTAAAGGTGGTGCAAAATATACTCGTGGAGGCATATGGACATATTATTGTATATTATATAATTTAAATTATACAAAAAAATTAGTATTATCTTATGAATGGCATTTAAAACATATTAAAACAAAATTTAAAACAAAAAAAAGAAGAATTTATGCATTAGAAAAATATTTATTAAATAAAACTAATATTAATTATGATCATATTTTATTTATAAATAAAAAATTTATAAATATGATACCATCATTACCATCAACAATTTTAATAATTTTTTTAGATGAAATGAATTCAGTAAATATATATAATTATATATCAATATTTGATCAAAGATATATAAATATTATCTAATTATATAATTATATAATGAAATTCTTATATTTATTATCTTTCTCATTTTATTTAATTAAAGCATCAAAAATATGTAATGTATTATCATTTTCCGGCGGAGGTTCTTTTGGAGCGATTGAAATTGGAATATTAGATAAAATTAAATTATCTGAATATGATTTAATAACTGGTATTTCAGCTGGTGCATTAAATGCGGGATTATTATCATATTATAATAATCCTTTATTATTAAATAAAGGAATTGAAAAATTAAAATATATATATATTAATTTAACAAATAATGATGTATATACACATAATTATTTTGAAATTGAAAAAACTTGGTCATATTATAGTACATTACCATTAAAAAAAACTTTAATTAAAAATTTATTATCAATAAATTATTTAGATCAAAGTAAAATAACATTAATTGGTTCGACGAATTTAAATACTGGTAAATTAGAAATATTTAATTTTGAAAAATATTCACAATTAGATCAAGTAGAAATTTTATTAGCATCCTCTGCAATCCCTATTTTATTTGAACCAATAAAATTTAATAATAATATATATGTTGATGGAGGAACAATAAGTAATGAAATATTAATAGGATTTAATGAATATTTGCCAATGTGTGATAATTATAATATTACTTTTATATCAAGTAATAAAGATATAGAATTTAAACAAGATATTAATAATTTTTCAGATTATATTAAACGATTAAAAGATGTATTTAATTTTAATTTTAATAATCAATTAAATAATATAAATATATTACCATGTCCAAATAAAAGAAGAGGATTATTATATTATTATTTTCCAACATTTAATTTATCTAATTATTCTTCATTAGACTTTAATAATGGGGAAAAATTAATTAATTTAGGTCAAAAAGAGTATTCATATAAAATATATGATTATTGTTAATATAAATATTGCAATTCTTCATACATCTTTTATCATTTAAAATGCCCATATATATTTTTAATTAATTTTAATGTATTTAATACCATATAAAAAAACAGAACCAGAAAATATAAGAGTTAAGCTATTTATAATAATTAAATTATTTTGTATTTTTTTATTTTTTAAAAAAGATCTATTTATTTCTTGTAATGATGTAGAAAATATATAAATTGACCCAAATAAGCAAGAAGATAAAATAATAGAATTATAGGTGTAAATAAGAATAGGTATAAAATATTAATAATAAATAAAAATTTCATTTTTTAAATATATCATAACATATTATTTTACTTTGAATAGTATTAATAATAGTTATATTGTCATGTCAAAATAAAAAAAGATGATTGTTATATAATTATTTTTCATTAGATTTTAATAATAGAAAAATTAATTAATTTAGCTCAAACTGAGCATTTATATAAAATATATAATTATTGTTAATATTATTATTCCTCATCATTATTATTTAAATTTCTTGTTTTTAATACAGATAAAAAGATT
>Ga0214921_10008135_pt1 | contig 13718 bp, 13 predicted proteins | sample LL1505_MetaG_FD_177992 | JGI IMG/M metagenome (GOLD analysis project Ga0214921, IMG submission 177992) | Freshwater microbial communities from Lake Lanier, Atlanta, Georgia, United States - LL-1505 | ecosystem: Environmental > Aquatic > Freshwater > Lake | place: USA: Georgia | collected... | reverse complement strand
CCAACCAATCGGAATATTCATACGTTTATTTCACCAAAAACTACAGTTTTGAAAACAAGGAGCTCTGTTGCAAACGAGCAAACATTGCCTGGGCAGCATTTAACAAAGTTTGTGATCGGGTGTACGCTGCCGTGGCTTCAGCCAAATTGGTATCCAATAAAGCCGATTTGGTTGCTGCCATTTCTGTGCCAATCTTAGACATCGCCTCTTTGGACATATCTACCTGAGCCGCTATACCGCCACTTCTTTGTTGTGCTGTGATGATTCTATCAAATATGTCATTTAAGCCAGATTCCACAGTACTGGCGCTGTTTGTAAGGGCCGAGCCTGTTGCTCTCTGATCCAAGTAGGTCACAAAATCATTGATTTTTTTGTATAAAACAGAACCAGTGACATCTATTCCGCCATCTGTGAATCTAGAATCAATTGAACTAAACCGCTTAATTGTGGCGTTTCCCTCAGATTGCAAGTCTCCATTAGCATTTCTGGTTAAGGTCAAAACACCCGAATTATTACTAGCACTATAAAAACTATTTGGGGGGTTTAGATTTGTATTTGTAATGTTACCTGTTGATCCTGCAGTTCCTGAATTAATATAACTTTGAAGTTGTTGTGCAAGTGAATTACCGGTTGTTATTTCTACAGCAGCAAAAGTTATCGTTCCAATTTTTATACTATCGCCAGGATTTAGTGTTAGTGTTGATAAATTGTATTGATTAATTGCACGTGAGCTAACAGTCCCTTGAGTAAAAGCATTAGCTATGCTTCCTTCCGTATCCAATTTTGTTGCTTTTCCTAATACGTTACTTACTGAACCTTCAACGGTTGCAGATAAAGTCAACTGCCCGGAACTAGCAATAGCAGGTCCAGACCATCCAGTGATTACGTTACTAATTCCCGTATTAGAAAAGCTTCCACTACTTCCAGGAGTACCATTATTTAAATAATTTGCGAATTGCTCTGCCAATGAGATTCCGCTAGTATCTGCTGCGGCTGTAAAAGTTACAGTACCAATTTTTAAAGTATCTCCACTTTTTAAAATTGGGGTATTAGATAGATCATAAGTACTAGTTGCCTTTGATTTCAAATAATTTCCACTGATATCAGAATATTGCACACCTGATTTCACGGTTACATTTGGCTCAATTTGCACATCATTGATCGTCTCTGGGAAAATTGCATTTCCGGTAGCATCTTTTGCGGTCATTTGTGATTTAATCGTATCCCTAATTTGCTCTGCCTGGATCTTTAAGGCCTTAAAGTTTGTGCTGTTCAAAGCCCCACTTTGAGACTGCACATAAGCCTGCTTTATCACAATTAACTCATCAATAATCGTGCTCATTTGAGACTGAGCGATGGCATGGGAGCTGGCTACATAATTTTGATTGGTTTTGTACATTTCCAGGCGGTCTACGTCAAAGTCAAGTCGTACACCACGCGATACTGCATAGGGATTATCGGAAGCTTTGCTGTAATTATTACCTGTACCAATCTTTTTTTGCCATTCCATAGCATCCGCAAGACTATTGTTCATCGACTGAACGCCTGCTTCTAAGATCTGATTTGATGAGACTCGCATAATTGATTCGTTTCTAGTTCATGATCGCTAAGAGCGTATTGAACATTTGATTACCAGTCTGCAGTATCTTTGTGGAAGCACTATATAACTGTTGATACTTCAGTAAGTTAGCCGCTTCTTCATCCAAATTGACACCAGAGAGCTGTTCACGTTGCTCTTTAAGATTTGATAGCACAACTTCATCGGCTTTCTTAGAATTTTTCCATGTAGCAATCTGCACACCAACATCAGTAACCAAGTCAGCAACGATATTTCCTAGTAGTGAGCTTTTTTGTTCTGCAATATTTGCTTTTGCTGAAGTAATTAATGGTGTGTATACCCTGGTTACATTGTTATAACTATAGTAACTTAATGGATCACTTGGAGCAATTGCTACAAAATTCTTGGCTATTAATTGAGCGCCAACAAGTTGAGAGCTGGATTGGCCAACGCTGTTATACAGACTCGCCATATCAGCTTCAGATTCTAGTGTTGGTATTTTTCCTGTCGGATCAGTGCTATCTGTATCGACACTTGAGTATGTATTTGAGCCAACCTTAAATCCAAAAATTGCAACGGCTGTTGGAGATGTTGATGAAGTTTGTCCCGCTTCGTTAGCTACCTTTACAAGTGCTAACGCAGTCGTATTGAGACGTTGCTCCAACTTTGGAATAAAGTCATTTGCCATTTTGAGCAAGGCACCTGCCTGCCCGCCATCAACAGTTTTAATTGTTTGCATCACTTGACCGCCCGATGGGTTGGTGCGATTAAATTCAACTGCAATACTCTTGCCATCTCCATTTACAGAAACTTTATTGGATATACCGCGCTCTACTAATGGTAATCCAGCGACTAGTTGCGTTCCAGTTCCATCCGAATTAATCAATGACTGGCCACCTACTAATTTTTGTAAATTGGTCAGGATGCGGTCGCGCTCATCTAACAGATCTGCAGATGGTGCAGTATTTCCTGGACTATTTCCCTTGAGAATACGTTGATTAATATCAGCCAAAGCTGGTAAATAAGTATTAATTTGTCTAACGGTATCGTTTAGCCCTGTAGCGGTATCACTCGTGAGTTGCCCAACTAGAGTGGTAATGCCGGTCATCCGTTGCGAGACAACGTTTGCAGAGCCTGTAATTGCAGCCGCTAATGCTTTATTGCTTGGATCGGCTGCGTAATTACCCAGCACATTAAAAAATTCTGTGATGGCAGAACTCAATCCTGCTGACTTATCCGCAATCACACTGTCAATCGTTGATGTATATTGCACTAAGGTTTCTGAATACGATGATTTTGCTTGCTGATTGAGCAGTTGGGCACCAATCAGCGATGAATATTCACGCGTGAAACCCTCTACTGCAAAACTACTACCATTTAGCATTAATGAGTTTGGGGCAAGCGCATCCATCACGGTACTTGCGCTGCGCCGTGAGAAACCCTCTATTGAGGTCCCAGCTACGTTTTGAGACGTTACCAAGATTCCCGCTTGGGCAATCTTAAGCGCCGCACTAGCCGATTCGTTAATGGAATAAATGCCCATGTTTTCTTTCTAAATCCTTAATTCTTATTGGGAAGTGGATTGGGTCGCATGTATTTATTGAGTGCAGGCGAAGCCACTTCATCCTTACTATTTACGGCTTTTTTCTCGCTATTGATTAATTGCTTGATATTCGACTGTTCTAGCAATTGCTCAGCCATTTTTTCCCCAAAACCAATTTTTTTGGTTTTTGACAAGAGATCTGCCAATTGGTCATCCATCATTTGCAGATAGGCCATCGACATGCTACTTTTGGTCTCAGTTCCACTGATATTACTATTGCGGGTAACACTCAACATTTGGCGTAACAACGTCCTTTCAAAGCCTTGCGCAGCTTCCCGAATCTTCTTTTCTGATTTTGTGATGTCTTCAGGCTTCTTACCCGTTTCAGACTTATTAATTAAACGAGCGGTTGATGAATCAACCGTTGTCATCATGAGCGCTGGGAGCATTAGATCACCTCCAACTCGGCACGTAAGGCACCTGCCGCTCGTAACGCCTGTAAGATCGATATCAGATCTTGTGGAGTTGCTCCAAGCATGTTGAGAGCTTTTACGACCTGATCCAAATTTGCACCGCTAGCGACACTGATTAAGCTATTTTCTTTACCATTATCGGTAATTGTTGCGGTATCTTGTGTAGTCACTGCTGTCTGTCCCCGACTAAACGGTAGAGGTTGACTGGTCGTTGGGGTTTGCTCTATTTTGACTGTCAAGCTTCCATGTGCAACTGCAGATGGGGATAATTGAACAGCTTGGTTCATCACTACGGACCCGGTCCTTGAATTCAAGATCACTTTAGCCGGTCCGCTGACCGGTGGCACATCTAGATCTTGCAATGCCGCCATAAAGGCAGTTCTTCGTAAGGGTTCTGTTGGTACGCGTACATTAAGCGCTCTTGCATCAATGGGAATTGCGGTACCTAATCCAAAACGTCTTCCAATGGCCTCAGCAGTTCTTTGCATCAGTCCAAAATCAGCGCGACGAAGATCTAGCTGTACAAATTCATCGACTAATAATGCAGGGACAGCTCGTTCAATTATTCCACCCGATGGTATCCGGCCAGCAGATAAATGGTTCACTGAAGTCTGGGCACCGCCCGCTGCCGCTCTAGCTCCCCCAATTACTAAGCTACCCTGAGCTTGAGCATAAACCTGACCATCCGCAGCTTTTAATGGGGTCATTATCAAGGTGCCGCCCTTTAAACTAGTTGCATTACCCAATGAAGAAACCGTTACATCAATTTGTTGGCCTGGTTTTGCTAAGGCAGGAAACTCAGCAGTCACCATTACAGCTGCCGTATTACGCAACTGAGCCTGGGTACCAGTTGATGGCAAAGTGACGCCAAGTATGCCAATCATCTGCAAGACACTTTGCAAGGTAAATGGGGTTTGCGTTGTTTGGTCACCGGTGCCATCCAAACCAACTACCAATCCATAACCAACTAATTGGTTTGGTCGCTGGCCAGCAATGTCCGCAAAGTCTTTTATTCGATCCGCAAAGACCGTATTTGAAACAATACTGATGCTCAGTATCAGGATGAGCTGTTTGATGGTTTTAGATTTGACTATCATATGAATTAGAACGGTGCCATCTTCAATAAGATTCGTGTAAACCAACCAACTCCTTGGGTATCATCGGTTGCACCACGACCTCGGTACTCAATCCGAGCATCTGCCACTTCCTGAGAAGAAATACGATTAGCTACTAAATTACTTGGATTAACAATTCCTCCAAAGCGAATGATTTCTTCTTCATTACTTATTGCTACCTGCTTCTCACCTGCTACAACTAGATTTCCATTTGACAAGATCTCAATCACCGTAACCGTAATCGTTCCTGCAAAGGTATTATTAGCAGCACTTCCGCCCGCACCCTCATTCTTCACTTCACCTGTGCCAGTAAAATTTCCAATATCTGTAATGCCCTGATACCAACCTTTTCGAGTACTTGTAGCCCCTGGTGCAAATGAGCTCGTTATAGATCCCTTTCGTGCTGCTGACATCGAAGAGTTTTTTGCAGCACTAGTAGTTTCATTCAAGATCACCGTAAGCGTATCTCCCACATTTCTAGCACGGCGATCCTCAAACAAGGGGCGATGACTAACCGTAGATAAAGTCCCACCTGAAATAGCGGGGTATAAACTTCCCATATTGGCCGATGTTTCTTGGATAGGCTTTGGTCGTGCAGTTGCTGGAGTCTGCAATAATGATGGGCGATCAGCACTCGCACAGGCCCCCAATAGTCCAGTGCAGACGCTTGCTAATGTTAGGTACGTAACGGTTCGTTTATAAATAGCCATTTTTATTGTCCTAAATTGCTAACGCGTTGCAAGATTTGGTCGGACGCACTAACTGCTCTGGTATTAATTTCATAGGCGCGCTGTGCAGCAATCAAATTGACTAACTCTTCGGCGACGTTTACGTTGGATTGCTCAATGTAGTATTGCTGAGTTATTCCCATGCCATTCGTACCAGCAATCTGATTTTGTGCTGTTCCAGATGCCGGTGAAGGAATAAAATTATTACCACCGATTGCAACCAATCCTGCCGGGTTCGCAAAGTTAGCCATGGTAAATTGGCCTGCTTGCGTTAGATTAGTTGATCCCTGTGTTGAATATTGAACCAATCCCGCTGAACTGATTGTTATTCCAGTTGCCGTAGAAGGTATTACACCCGCCCCCGCAACCACGTTACCCGCTTGAGTAACAATCTGTCCTGTAGCACTTAAACTAAATTGACCCTGTCTTGTATAGGCTAAGGTGCCATCTGCTAATTGGATTTGAAAGAATCCATTACCGTTAATTGCTACATCTAACTGATTACCCGTTTGCAACATTGATCCCTGAATCATGATGCGCTCGGTCGATGTTACTGATGATCCTGCGCCAATTTGTAATCCCGTGGGCAATAAGTTTTGAGCATTACTTGACGACCCAGCAGCACGCAGGGTGGTGTACAACAAATCCTGAAACATTGGCTGCACACGTTTAAATGCTGTTGTGGATGAGTTTGAAAGATTATTAGTAATCACATCCAAATTCATTTGCTGGGCATCCATCCCAGTCTTTGATATCCATAGTGATCGTAGCATGCTGTTTTCTTTCTTTTAATTAACCACGTGACAAGGAGAGCAAACTCGTGGCTGCCCTTGCATTTTGGTCTGCGGTTTGCACTGCTCTAAAGTTCAAATCAAATAATCTACTCTGGTCAATCATCTGTACCATTGCAAGTGTTGGATTGACGTTACTCATCTCAAAGGCGCCCTGCGCCACACGCACCGTTGCATCTGGAGGGGCTTGTGAACCTGGTATGTCATAAAAACCATCTTCCATCCGCTGCAGACTATTCGGATTGGGGTTTACTAATTTCAACTTACCAGCCTGATTTAAAAACTGCGTACCAGGCAGTTGTGTAAATACGGCACCATCCTCTGCAATCTGTACAGTGGCGTTGGGCGGTATCGTAATGAGACCGCCAGTCCCTACTACTGGTATATCTTTACCAATCTTTAATGTGCCGTTTTCATCCACCATGAACTTACCAGCCCTTGTGTAGGTTTCCTGTCCATCGGGTCGCCGTACTGCGAAAAATCCATCGCCCTTAATCACAACATCAAGTGGGTTACCTGTGGTCTGAATCGATCCAGCATTAAAATTACTTCCCGGAGTGCTATCAATAGCAAATACGCGTGAGTCAGCTCCATTCCCCTTGAATGGCTCACCATCACCCCGTAATGGCACCGCACGAAAAGCACTAATCACCTCTTTAAATCCCGGGGTTAGCCCATTGGCCAAGTTATTACTCGTTACCGCCAATTGCTCGGTCGAGGCCTTAGCACCGGTCATTGAGACGTAAGCGAAGCGATTAATCATGATGGCTAATGGTTCTTAATAGTTAATTTATTGACCGATACGTAATGTGTCGTCAACGAGTGTTGCAACCTGTACCTTAGTAGCCTGAGAAGCTGCCGAATATGCACGCTGTAGGACCATTAATTTCACAAGCGACTGGGTTAGGTCTACGTTAGATTCTTCTACTGATTGTGCTCGAATAGCACCCATTTGTGATCCATTTGGTTTATCAATTAATGGGTCACCTGATGCTGCGGAGGCATGGAAGCCATTTCCACCAACTGGAATTAAACCCTCAAAATTATTGAATGCAGCCAAAATTAACTGACCCTTCACTATTGATTTGCCGTTGTCATATTGAGCAACCAGCTTTCCGTACGTATCAAATGAATAAGAACTTAATTGCGCTGTTGGTGTGCCGTCTTGCTCGTTAGCATATGTCTGGGCTGCTGATGAGTATCCGGTTAAGTTTGTACTATCCAGAGTAAATTGAACAACACCGCCATTAGCAGTTTTACCCCATGTTGATCCGGGTCCACCTGATGCATCGATGGTCACTTTGGTATTAAATTGTGGTTTACCAAACTGGTCACGTGATAAAGAATCAATATTTTTTCCACCCACAAATGCAACCGTACCCAGTGATGTTTGTTCTTGTGTGGTTGTTGCCCCTAACCGAATTGTTGAGGTTCCAAGGCCAGTTGATGTTTGACCAACAGGCACACCATCTAAGGTAGCAAACATTGCAAATCGGTCTACTTCAACCTTATATTGAGCAGTCTCTCCTTTTGAAGTAATCTGTTTAAGAGATAGGTTTGTGCCATCGGCTAATTTAAGGTTGTATGTAGAGCCCAAGGCTCCGCCACCAACTTTGTTAGTTACAACCTTAATATCTTCAGCATTATTATTTGCTACTGCTGATATAAAAGTTACACCGGAGCCTGATACGCCACTTGTGCGCCACCCGGAAAGTGTTCCACTCCACAGTCCATTTGCCGTAATATTTCCCGTACTACCATTTGACAAGTTTGCAAATCCATTGGCAACCGCAGCTGCAGTAATTGCTCCAGACGCTGTTAATGTTAATCCACCGATTGTGATTGACTCGCCAGCAGTTAATGCTCTAAATGTAACTGGAGCAGCTTCGGTAACCCCCGCACTTAATGCTCCCGTTAGAGCTGCAAGAGTAACGTTTGCACCTGAGCCTCCGATATTTGCGTTTGCGAGTGCTAGTACATCGGTTGCAACGTAGGCCCCATTTCCAACATCTGTTATGTTTACGGAGCTTACAGTTCCCCCACTAACAACGACTGTTGCCTTTGCGTTAGTTCCAGTACCACCTGTCAATGCCACATTTGTATAGGTGGTTGTTCCACCAGAGGCTACTGCTAGCGCAGGAGTACCTGCGGATAAGGCGCCAATTACTACACCAGTTCCCGCTCCACCGATATTTGTATTTGCGAGTGTTAGTACATCGCCCGGGATATAGGCTCCATTTCCAACATCCGTAGTTGTAATGCTGCTAACTGTTCCGCCAGCCCCAACCACTACAGTTGCCTTTGCGCCTGTTCCTGAACCACCTCCTAATGGCACATTAATATAGGTACCTGGCGTATATCCAGTACCTGCAGTTGTAACTGTTAATGTTGGCGTCTTACCCAAATATCCAGTACCAGAATTAGTTATTGTGAGCGCAGGACTTACGCCTTGTGTAATTGAACCAACCGTTGCTCCATCGGTTCCTCCAACAATATTCAGCGCTGTAATGCGTGTTAGAGAAATACCAGAACCTGTACCGCCAATATTGTTAGCTGATATAGATAAATCATTTCCTGAAATATATCCACTTCCGGCATCTGTTATCTTGATGGAGCCAAGGGTTCCATCTGCTGCAACAACTACAGTCGCTAATGCTCCAGATCCAGCAGATCCAGCAGATCCATTAGATGCTGTAATCGGGACGTTTTTATAAATACCGGGGGTATAACCACTGCCAACAGCGGTGACATTAACTGACTTTACTCCAGTGATATTTTCTACTCCGCCACTTACATATGTAAGCGTGCTGTTATAGATTGTTTGAATCGGTCCTGTAACCTGTGCAGGTGCTGCGGTTGTCGCTATCGTACTTGCTTGCTCTCCATTTAATGAAGTTCCGATTGCCTGCTTGGGCTCAAAAGTAAATGTATTCGCCCCAGCTTGTTGAGTAAGCACCAAGTCAAGTGAGTTTACCTTTTTATAGAACATTGAAAGAGTGTGGGAAGCGCCTTTATCGTCATATACCGTCTGAGATATCGATTGGCTATAACTTGCAGGGCTCTTTGCATCAAAAGCACCGCCAGATGTTGGGTTTGCTCTTGAATCTAAATTTAAATTAATGGTGGATGTTTTGGTTGCTTGTTGCGCCATTGCAGTGGGATCAAGCTTTAACACAGACTTACTACTATCAAGCACATTACCGCTAGCATCAGCAGCGTAACCAACCAAGAATAAGCCGTTCTCATTCACAATACGGTTTTCTGCATCGACTGCAAACTGACCATTACGCGTGTACTGGAATTTCTGGGGGTTTTCGGTAGGAACCGTACCGTCAACCTGCTTAGCTAACATAAACATGCCAGGCCCTGCAATTGCAAGATCAAGTGGGTTCTGGGTTCCAGAAATAGTTCCGTAGGTATTAGCACGACGGATGATCATTCGGGATGTACCCATACCAGCACGGTCACGACTTTGAGGGTTCTGTGCTTTGAAGAACTGGTCCGCAAAGACATATTCAGCCTGCTTATATCCGACGGTTTGTCCGTTCGCAATATTATTACTGGTGACGTCAATCGCCTCCGAGAAAGCATTTAGGGCTGATAAACCGATTCCGTACTGTGCCATGTTGCTATCCTTCTTTCTTCAATAATTTTTTAGTTAATCCACTGCTTAACTTCTGATGCTTTGATACTGCGTCCATCTGCTAACTTGAGAAGTGCCTCACCCGAACTTCCTTCCTTTAGGATTGAAACCACCGGTGATCCCACATAAGGAGCGGGACTCTCATTAGTGCCTGCATTATTTTTGCCACTGATCTCTACGCGATAGATGCCATTTGGCATCTTGGCTCCACTGGCATCTACCCCATCAAACACAAAGTTGGCCATACCGCTATTGAGATTCCCTAAATCGGCTGTGCCTACAACGTTACCGCTAGCGTCCTTGATTGTTGCCACAACACCTTGTAATGGATTTGCTAGGTTGGCTCCCAACATGACCTCACCGCCGGTGTAATTAATTGAGCTACCAGCCACCATCGGGCTATGGCCAATGAGAGAGGCTTGGTTCATAAAGTTGGCGCTTTGCATTTGCGCCAACATGGCTTGCATCGAGGTGTTCATGGTGCCCATGCTGCTCACCATATTTAACTGTGACATCTGTGCGGTCATGGTCGATGCATCCATCGGACTCATCGGGTCTTGGTTCTTAATCTGGGCAATCAGAAGCTTCAAGAAGTTCTGGGTCTGATCTGCTGCGCTCGTGCCGGTATTGGGATTCGTATCCTTTGGCTTACTTGCTGCCGCTGGATCGTAGGTCCTAATTCCGCTCATTCCTGAAGTTGCCATAATGTCCTCGATTTACCTTACTTACCTAAGTCCAATGTCTTTAGCATCAACTGACGCGAGATGTTCATTGCTTCAATATTCATTTGGTAGGAGCGCTGTGCCGAGATCATGTTGACCATCTCTTCAACGGGGTTCACATTGGGCATGTCTACATAGCCTGCTGGATCTGCCTTGGGGTGTCCTGGGCGGTACTCTCTACGAAAAGGCTCTTTACTTTCCACAATTTCAGTCACAGCAACACCTGAACCTGCTTTGTTAGGCGTTGGTATTGCAGAGAAGACCACCTGTCTTGCCCGATATGCACGACCATCTGGGCCAGAGACGCTCTCAACGTTGGCGATGTTCGATGAGATCACGTTCAAGCGCATTGCTTGAGCAGTCAGGCCAGTAGCGCCAATATCAAAGGAAGATAAGAGACTCATGAGGCTTGTCCAGTAATGGCTGACATACGACTACGAATCGTGCCGCCTAAGAAGGTCAGTGCCGCTTCGGTAAATACAGAGTTCTTGGTAAATTGGCTCAGCTCTATATCGCTATCCACTGTGTTGCCATCCATGGATGGCTGATTAGGTACGCGATACAACAAACCAGGATCATCAACCGCTGGCTGGATTGCAATATGAGCTTGATGGGTAGTTGCTAATGGAATTGAGTTTGGAAAACGATTTTTGCCTGCCAGCTCATTCTCTAAGGTCTTAGCAAAGTCAATATCACGCGCTTTGAATCCAGGAGTATCCGAATTGGCCAAATTATTGGTCAAGATTTCTTGACGACGCGTGCGCAGCTTTAGCGCAGCTTCGTTAAAAACCAATGAGTCATATTTTGGTACAGCGTTCATGATTACTTTCCTCAAAATCCACCCAGAGCAATATGCTCAAAGTTCATTTGTCAGTCAGTAATAAGCAAGAGCTATGCCAACATCTATAAGATACTGTTTTTATTGATTATTTATTGCTTGCCGGGGATCGAATTGACCCCCCTTAGACAGATTTGCTTGGCACAAAGATTGGATACCAAGAAAAAGCGGTAAATTTTGCCGGATTGGATCCGGCTTGAGCTTTAACGAGACTCTTTAATGATCCGATCGCCCTTGATTTGGAGGGGTCTAGCGTTGTTGTTATAAATCTGGCCAAAGCTATGCACCTGCTGGGCGGAGACCAATACTGGGTTTTTCATGACGATCCAGGTAACCCCCTCGGTGCAAGGTGGCTCAGTGAGGGAACCCATATAGGTGAAGTAAGTACGGTCTTCCGGCAAAAGTTGATTGGGATTGATAGCCACATCGCGGGGTGAAGCAACCTGATTTTTGACCAAGGGGACATTGTTTAGGATGATCTGAAACAAGGGGTTTTCCTTGGGGGCACTATCCCACCATGACTTTTTGGCAGCTCCCAATAATTTGGGGGAGGAGCTCAACATCACCGCTACGATCACTTTGCTGCCATCAAAATGCTGGTGCACTAAATGCACCGACATCTCGGCGCGTTCGCCATTAAAGGCCTCTTCACTTGGTTTGTGGAAGTCAAAACCAACCAAGCGGTATTGTTTCTCATTAAGAGTAATGTTATTACCCTCTGCGCCGATCACCTCAACAGTCCTGCCGTTATCGATCAAGGATAAGAAGAATGGTCGGTACTCAAATACGACGGGATTTAGATTACCCTTCACCGTATTATCAAAGTTGATATTGATCGGGGATTGCATTTTCCCTTTGCCGCACAGCTGATTTTCTTTCTTCAGAGTGACCCAATTCTCAGGGCCAGCAGGTCCATCGACGTAGGTCCACGGAGTCTCAGGAATCAATTCCTCCTTAACCTTAACGACTACAGCTTCTGGTTTAGGTGGATCTTTAGGTTTTACTTCTGCCTTTTTTTCAGCCTTCACTTCTGGCTTAAGCTCAGCCTTTACCTCAACTTTTGGGGCTGGGAATGGTGGTGGCAGATCGCTACTTCTTAAGACAATATCGCCCGAGCTTTTATTGATCTTCTTAACCAGCGCATCGGTCATGTCCTGATCGGGGTTTGTGCTGGCTTTTGGGCTAGTAACTGCTGCGGGCTTGGCTACTGTAGGCGCTACAGGGCTTGTGGGTTTAGCAATCTCAGGGGCATTGGGGCTAACTGGTTTAGCGACCTGCGCTTGGGCTGCAGTTGCTTCTTTGGTCTTGTCATCGGCTGCATAAGCACTAAAGGTTGACACACTGCAAAGAAGGCAAAGCCAAAACCGCGCTCCTCCTTGAATGCGGGTGAGTCCGGTAAAGCTGGGTCTAGAGGTCATATTCATGTGAGTATTAACGGCTTTTTCAAGAAAAAGTTAAGTATGTTAGTGAACGCTTCTAGTTTGCTGGCTTTTTGACCGGGGGCTTAGTGTTGTTAGGTGTTTTGGTAACGGGCTGGGCGCCAGCTGGGGTGAGGCTTGGCAATGGATCAATTTGTGGGGTCTTGCTAGTGCTAAACATCCACTCACACTGCATTAGGCCAGCAGTATTTTCTTGGCTATTTAGGGGTGTGGATTGCTTAATCGCCGCCTCAAGAGCTGCATCACTTGGTGGCGGGGTTAAATCATTGCTAGTCACCCAACGCATAAATCGCGTGTAAGCGCTACCTAGTTTGGGGGGTTTACCCGGATCGGCATAAAAATTAGAGCTGCAAATTTGTAAACGCCGTTCGATCTCGCTGGCCGGTAAGTAATAGCCACCCACCAATAGGGAGGCAATTTTTTCATTGCAACGCGCCCAGTTAGCTAACTCGGTCTTTGCTCCTGTGGTGGCAAAAACACCTGAGCGATCATTAATCAACTTCTCAATTTCGCATTGCATCTGCTGACCGCGAACCACTAAGCGCTTACAAATAATAGAACCATCCTCAACATAAGGAACGCTTGCCTTCATAGAAGGAGGCATCGGAAATTTTTGTTCGCAATCGGTTGGGCCTGCGCGCCCCTCTCCCAACGCTGGATCGATCGCTGGAGGCTCTTCTTTTTCAGGGGCCATTGGTTCGACTCGAATAATGACCTTTGGCTCGCTAGCTGGTGCTGAACTCGGTTGCGCATGAATTGAAAACGCAAGTCCTGCAAGAGCAAATGCCAATAGTAATGGTTGGTTCATGATCTTCGCTCGCTGATTACTGCGGTGCATTTTTAACTCCCAATCCCTGCCGAATTAAGC
>Ga0214921_10008134_pt1 | contig 13719 bp, 14 predicted proteins | sample LL1505_MetaG_FD_177992 | JGI IMG/M metagenome (GOLD analysis project Ga0214921, IMG submission 177992) | Freshwater microbial communities from Lake Lanier, Atlanta, Georgia, United States - LL-1505 | ecosystem: Environmental > Aquatic > Freshwater > Lake | place: USA: Georgia | collected... | reverse complement strand
CAATATGCTGGCCAACCCGGGCTTCGAGACGTCCGCGCTCATCCCCTACAGCAGCCTGCTCGCCGGCACCATCACCACCGGTGTCTGGGGCCATGAGAACTCGGCCATCGTCGGCCCGGTAACACCGGTTTCCCCGGTCCAGACCCAGATGTTGCAGATGAGCGATGACGGCGGCGGAACCACGCAAGCCGGGCAGTTCATCGCCGTGACCCCCGGCACGACGATCACCTTCGGCGCCTCGTTCGACGCCGACCTTCCCGCGGCGATGGCCAACCTGTCGCTGACGTTCTTTTCGGGCAACACCTACAGCACGCTGATGTCTGGCGGGCTGTTCGGCGCGGGTCTGCCGCTCAACAACACGCCGGGCTGGCAGCAGCTGTCTGTCACGGGTCTGGTACCGGCCACGGCGCAGTACGCGCTGGCCCAGGTGTGGTACGCCAACGCCTCGCTGATCGACAAGAGCGGCGCGCTCGGCATGGGCTATGTGGACGAGACCTTTGCCGCTGCCGTGCCCGAGCCGCACACCTACGGCCTGATGGCCCTGGGCCTGGCGATGCTGGGCTTCAAGCTGCGGCGCCGGTCGGGCGCGGCCGGCAGCTGATCACCAGCCTGCCCGTGCGGGGTGTCACACGCGGTGACACCCTGGCAGGCAGACTGCAGAGGCCGTTGCGCGGTGCACGGCTGTCCACAACAGACAGAGGAGGTTTCCATGGTCGGCATTGCATCCCGGAACATCGGTGTCGGCCTGTTGGCCGCCATCGCACTGTGTGCGGCGAATGTGGCCAGCGCGCTGACGCTGGGCCCATCGCTGAGCTTGGACCGCGTGGTCGCCCTCAGCGACCCCAGCCCGCTGTATGCCATCGCCTGGACGGCGCCGATCCCGGGCGTGCCGTTGCCCGATTTGCGTGGCCAGGTGCAGATCAGCCCGGCGCCCGGCACACCGCCGTCGCGTGTGATCGGCATCAGCTACCTCACGTCGGACAGCGGCCAGTTCGACCGCGGCAGCGTCAGCTTGACGACCGTCTTCGGCACCACCACCACGCCGGTGGCCGACCCCGGCGACTGCCTGCCCAAGCTGAACCCCTGCGACCCGACCCCGGTGCTGAGGGTCTCGTCATCGGGGTGGGACTGCGGAGGTTGCTCGATCAAGCAACCCAACATCGATCCGCTGATCTGGACCGGCTCCTCAGCGCTGGTCTATGCCGCCAGCCCGGCCGTGCCGGTGACCCTGGCCAACCTGCCAACCGCGCTGGGCAGCGGCTTCGACCTGTCGCCGTTCGCAGGCGATCCGGCCGGCGTGTTCCTGGTCTTGCGCACCGATCTGCCCGCCGCTGAACTGCTCAGCGCCGTGCCCGAGCCCGGCAGCGCCGCCCTGCTGGTGGCCGGGTTGGCGCTGCTGGCCCGCCGATCCGGGCGGTGGCGGGTTGCCAGGCCATCCACGGTGTCGTCGCCGGCCACCCAGGCCTGGTGAGACAGGCCACAACAGCGCATCACGCCGCCTGCAGGTCGTCCAGGATCGGCACCGCCGCCAGCCCGGCCAGCAGCAGGGCGATGGGCACGGTGGCGCCGAAGCTCAGCCACTGGAAGGCCAGGGCGCCGGTGAGGCCGCCCGACGCAAAGCAGCCCAGCAGGCTGGCATGCAGGCGCAGCCGGTCGCGGTTGGCCCGCACCATGGGGTCGCCTGGCGTGTCGGGCCGGCGGTTCCAGTACAGCAGCTTGCCCAGCTCGATGCCCAGGTCGGTCACCACGCCTGTCATGTGGGTGGTGCGCACCTCGGCCTGGGAGATCTTGGTCACCATGGCGTTCTGCAGGCCCATGATGAAGCACAGCAGGGCCGCCGCCGCCGGCACCAGCAGCGCGCTGAAATGGGCCAGGTTGGCACCCACCAGGCCGAAGGCCAGCAGCAGCAGCGCCTCCAGCAGCAGGCTCAGCGCAAACTCGCTGTGCAACTGGCGCCGCCTGGCCCAGTGAACAAGCACGGTGGTGGTGATGGCCCCGCCAATGAACACCCCCACCAGCAGCACGCCGGCCAGCGCCAGGCCGGCATGGCCCAGCGCCAGGTCGTCGGCCACGCCGGAGATGATGCCGGTCATGTGCGAGGTGTAGCGCTGGATGGCCAGGAAGCCGCCGGCGTTGATGGCGCCCGCCACGAAGGCCAGCATCAGGCCCAGGCGCAGGTTGGCCCGGCGTGTGCGCCGGTGGCCGACCAAGTCACGCAGGGCTTGGCGGGGCATGGCGTCTGCGCGGTGCCGGGCGCTGACGGGCCATGTCAGCCGGTGGATTCACCGTGGCGCACGGCACAGGCTGCCGCAAACGCCGGCGTTTCCAGCTGCAGCGTGGCGTGGCCGATGCCGAACTGCTGGCGCAGCGCGGTGGTGCCCGCCTGCAGCACGGCGGCGGCGTCGGCGTGGTCGGTCAGCACCAGGTGGGCGGTGGCCGCGTTCTCGGTGCTGCCCATGGCCCACACATGCAGGTCGTGCACGCCGGCCACGCCGGGCAGGCCCTGCAAGGCGGCCCGCACGGCCGGCAGTGCGATGCCGTCAGGCACGCCGTCGAACAGCAGGTGCAGCGACTGGGTGAACAGCCCCCAGGTGCCGACGACGATCACCAGGGCGATCAGCAGGCTCATCACCGGGTCGATCCAGGCCCAGCCCTGCCACAAGTACAGCGCCCCGCCCAGCACCACGCCCAACGACACCAGGGCGTCGGCCGCCATGTGCAGGAAGGCGCCGCGGATGTTGACGTCGCCCGCACCGCCGCGCATGAACATCAGCGCGGTGAGCCCGTTGACCAGGATGCCCACGCCGGCCACGGCGATCAGCGTCCAGCCCTGGGTGGGCTCGGGCGAGGCCAGGCGCTGCGCCGCCTCCCAGCCCAGCGACCCCATGGCCACCAGCAGCAGCAGGGCATTGGCCAGCGCCGCCAGCAGGCTGGCGCGCTGCCAGCCGTAGGTGTGGCGGGCGTCGGGCTGGCGCCTGCCGGCCAGCACGGCCAGCCAGGCCAGCACCAGGCCGGCCACGTCGCTGAGGTTGTGGCCGGCATCGGCCAGCAGGGCCAGTGAATTGACGCGCCAGCCGTAGAAGGCCTCCACCGCCACGAAGCCGATGTTCAGCGCAATGCCGATGGCGAAGGCGCGGTCGAAGCTGGCGGGGGCATGGGCATGCCCGTGCCCGTGGCCGTGGCCGTGGCCGTGGCCCTGCGTTGGCCCGGCGCCGTGGGCGTGGCCGTGGTGGCTGTGGTGGTCGTGGTGGTCAGGCATGGTCGGCGCGGGGTGCCGCACCATCATGCCCCAGCCGGATGGCCATCAGCGCCGCGAACCCCACCAGGCCCAGCCCGCCCGACAACCACAGCGCCCCGCGTCCCCAGCCATCCAGCGCCAGGCCGAAGACAAACGGCGCACCGGCCTGTGCCACCCGGGCCGGCATCATCAGCCAACCCTGGCGGGCGCCATAGCCCTGCGGGCCGAACAGCACCAGGGGCAGCGTGCCCTTGGCGATGGTCAGGATGCCGTTGCCCGCACCGTGCAGCAGCGCGAACAAGGCCGCCGCCGGCGCGCCCAGCAGCAGCAGGGCGGCGATGCCCAGCGGATGCGCCAGCGTCGACAGCCTGGCCGACAGCAGCGGGTGCACCCGGCGCAGAACGCCGAACTCCAGCACCCGGCCTGCCACCTGGGCCGGGCCCACCAGCGCGCCCACGCCGATGGCCACCGCCAGCGTGGCGCCCACGCTCTGCAGCAACTGTGGCAGGTGGGTCGCCCAGGCCGTGCCGATGAACATGCTGACGGCGAAGAACAGGCTCAGCAGACCGGTCAGCCAAAGCGGCTGCGTGACCGGGGTGGTTGCTGCAGGTGCTGGCAACGGGGGCGGGCCGCCGGCGGTGGCGGCTGGCGCCGGCCGCGCCGCCGGCCCGCTGCGCGGCAGCAGCGCGTTCAGCGGCAGGCCCAGCAGCAGGTGCAGCCCCGCCCAGCCCAGGCAGGCGCCACGCCAGCCGTAGCGGCTGTCCAGCCAGGCACTGAGCGGCCAGCCGACGGTGCTGGCAAAGCCGGCGATCAGGGTGATGCCGGTGATGGGGTTGCGCGCAGCCTGGCCGTACAACGACACCAGGGTGGCGAAGGCCGCCTCGTACAGGCCGGCACCCATGGCCAGGCCCAGCACCGCCCAGGCGGCAAACAGGCCGATCGGCCCGTGCGCCAGCGCCAGCAGCACCAGGCCCAGCGCGAAGATGCCATTGCAGGCCATCAGCACCGGCCGGCCGCCGAAACGGTCGATCGCGCGGCCGGCGGCCGGGCCCACCGCGGCCGACACCACCAGCGCCCCCGAAAACGCCAGGTACACCGTGGGCGGCGCCAGGCCCAGGTCGGCCGCCATGGGGTGGGCCAGCACCGCCGGCAGGTAGAACGACGAGCCCCAGGACAGCGTCTGCGACAGGCCCAGCAGGGCCACCGGACGTGCCCGCCCGCCTGCAGCCTGGCTGAAGGCGGCCCAGGGCATCAGGCGTGGAAGGGCAGGTGCATGGCGATTGGATTGTAGAAAGCGGCGCTGGGCGCCCCGGGGCGACTACAGTTTCGGGTGTTCAACGACGACGACCAGCCCATCCGGTTGCCGATGCTGGCCCGGCGCGCGGGCGCCTTGGCCTGCGGGTCGGGCGGCGACGTGCTGCGCCGCACCGCCGCGCTCCCCAACCGCATGCGCCTGAAAGCCACCCCATGACGACCCCCAAGATCCTGGTGCTCAACGGCCCCAACCTCAACCTGCTGGGCACGCGCGAGCCGGCGGTGTACGGCCACACCACCCTGGCCGATGTGGAGGCGCTGTGCGCTGCTGCCGCCGCCGCGCGTGGCGCCACGGTGGACTGCCGCCAGAGCAACCACGAGGGCGTGCTGATCGACTGGATCCACGAAGCCGGTGCCCGGCACCGCGCGGGCGAACTGGCCGGCGTCGTGCTCAACGCCGGCGCCTACACCCACACCAGCGTGGCGCTGCACGACGCGATCAAGGGCAGCGGCGTGCCGGTGATCGAGGTGCACATCAGCAACGTGCATGCGCGCGAGGCATTCCGCCACCACAGCCACATTTCGCCGGCCGCTGCCGGCATCGTGGTGGGCTTCGGTGTGGACGGCTATGTGCTGGCCATCGACGGCCTGCTGCGCAAGGCAAGCGCCTGAAGCCCCTGGCGGCGGGGCACCGCCAGGTCAGGCTGCGGCGATCAGCGCGGCCGGAATCGTGTGGTTCTGCCCGCCCCGCTGGGCGATCTTGATCGCGCCCACCTGGTTGCCCAGGGCCACGCAGCGCGCCAGCGGCCAGCCCAGGCTCAGGCCGTGCAGCAGGGCGCCGCGGAAGGCGTCACCGCAGCCGGTGGGGTCGACCACCGCATCGGCCTTCACGCCCGGCACATGGGTGCGTTCACCGGCGATCCACAGGTCGCAGCCCTCGGCACCCAGGGTGACGATCACGCCCTGCAGGTGCGGCTGCTTCGACAGCGCTTCCAGCGTGGTCTCCATGCGCTCGCACAGCATGGCGGCCTCGTAGTCGTTCAGCGCCACCCAGCTGGCCTGGGCCACGAAGTTGCGCAGTTCGTCGCCGTCGAACATCGGCAGGCCCTGGCCCGGATCGAAGACGAAGGGGATCCTGGCGGCCGCCAGCTGGGCGGCGTGGCTGATCATCGCGTCACGCCCGTCGGGGGCGATGATGCCCAGGGTGATGTCGCCGCGGTCCAGCGGCACCGCGGTGGTGTGCGCCAGCTGCATCGCCCCGGGGTGGAAGGCGGTGATCTGGTTGTTGTCGGCGTCGGTGATGATCATGCACTGGGCGGTGTAGGTGTCACCGGCGCGCAGCACCTGCGAGGTGTCCAGGCCCCAGTCCTGCAGGCGCTGCAGGTAGTCGCCACCGTCATTGCCCAGCGCCGCCATCACCAGCGGCTGGCCGCCCAGCAGGTGCAGGCTGTAGGCGATGTTGCCGGCGCAGCCGCCGAACTCGCGCCGCAGGGTGGGCACCAGGAAGCTCACATTCAGGATGTGCACCTTGTCGGGCATGATCTGCTGCGAGAAGCGGCCAGGAAAGTTGGTGATGGTGTCGAAGGCGAGCGAGCCGCAGATCAGGACGGACATGGTGGTGGGGCGGCCTGGCAGGGCGGCGTGGTTGCGGGAATGGGCCGAGGGCGCCGGCGCGCCCTCAGGGGTAGAAAAGTTCGAGCGTGTAGCCATCGACGCGGCGTTCACCGGTGGACACCAGCACCTTGATCGGCAATTCCTGCCCGGCCTGTAGCGCCGTCTGCGGCACGCCCAGCGCGGACACCGGCAGCACGCGGCGCGCCACCAGCTGGCCTTGCGGGCCGGTCAGTGTCAGGTCGAGCGCCGGCATCATCACCGCGGTGGCGGCCCGGTTGCGCAGCACCAGCTGCAGCCAGTAGAGGCTGGAGCCTTCCAGCCGGTTCAGGCCCGAACTCTCGACCGACAGCTGCTGGATGCGCCGCAGCGGCTGCACGCTGCAACCGGCCAGGCGGCACAGGGCCTGCAGCGCCGGTGCGCTGCCCGGCAGGTGGGTGGCCAGACTGTCGCGCCACAGCAGGGCCATCTGCAGCAGTGCTGCCAGCCCCAGCAACAACACGCCGGCCCACAGCCCGCCGCGCATGGCCGGGTGGCGCCAGACGGCCGTGCGCTCGGCCTGGCGCATGAAACTGGGCGCGGCCTGCTGCGGCATGGCCAGTGGGGTTGAACCGGCTGCTGCGGGTGCGGCAACCAGCACCGGCCCATCGTCGGGGGCTGTGCCGGCTGTGGCGGGCAGCAACTCGGCGCCCGCCGGCGGCGGCACATGGTCGGTGATGAAGATTGGCTCGTCGGCGTCGCCGGATGAACGCGACGGTGCACGCAGCAGCGGCTCGTCGGGACTGTTGCGCGCCGCCGCCGCCGGGGGCCGGTCCGGCGCCAGGGCTGGCCCCGCGGCCGGTGGTGGCAATGCCAGCCGCATCGGCGTGCCGGTGTCCACGTCGAACAGCACCTCGGCGGCATTGAAGACGCCGTTGCAGCGGCCGCAGCGCACCCAGCCGTCAGAGGCCAGCAACTGCTCTTCGGCCACACGGAACACCGTGCTGCAGGACATGCAGCGGGTGGCCAGGTTCAGCGGCGGGTCGGTGGTGTCCATGGCGTCGGCAGCGGGATGTTGCCAGAGCCGTGCGGGTGCCTGCTCAGGCGGGGCGGCGGGCGGTCATCAGGATCCAGCCGTCTTCCGTGTCGGCCACGTCCAGTGCCAGCCAGGGCGCATAGGCGGCCTTCAGCGCGTCGGCCTGGCGCTCCAGGATGCCTGCCAGCACCAGGTGGCCGCCCGGTGCCACATGGCCGGCCAGCAGCGGTGCCAGCAGCGTCAGCGGCGTGGCCAGGATGTTGGCCAGCACCAGCGGGTAGGTGCCGCTGGCGCGCTCGGGCAGGCCCGCTGTCAGCTGCACGCCATTGGCCAGGGCATTGGCGGCGGTGGCGCTGACGGCTGCAGCATCGATGTCGACCGCGTCGATGCCGGTCCTGTCGGCCCCCCCGGCGCCGTGCAGCGCCGCGCCGATGGCCAGGATGCCCGAGCCGCAGCCGTAGTCCAGCACCCGGGTCCAGGCCGGTGCCCGCGTGGCGGCATGCTGCGCCGTCCAGCGCAGGCACATGCGGGTGGTGGGGTGGGTGCCGGTGCCGAAGGCCAGGCCCGGGTCGAGCCGGATGACCTTCTCGGCCGCAGCAGGGGCGTCGTGCCAGCTGGGCACGATCCAGAAGGTGGGTGTGATCTCCACCGGCGCGAACTGGCTCTGCGTCAGCCGCACCCAGTCCTGGTCTGCGACCGCACGCAGGGCCAGCACGGCCATGCTGGCGGCCCAGTCCTGGGCGCGCAGCAGGGTGGCGGCCTCGGTGGCTGCGGCTTCGGTCTCGAACAGCGCGGTGAGGTCGGAGCGCTGCCAGCCTTCCTTGGGCGCCGGCATGCCGGGTTCGCCGAACAGCGCCTGCTCTGCGGCGGTGCCGGCATCGGCATCGGCCACCGACACGCTCAGCGCTTCGAGTTCATCGACCAGCGCCTCGCTGACGGCTTCGACCAGGTTTTCAGGCAGCCTCAACACCAGCTCATGCATGGCCTGCCCTCAGCGCTTTCTTCTCTCCAGCCAGCCTTCCAGGTAATGGATGCTGGTGCCGCCCTCGACGAACTTGGCGTCCACCATCAGCTCGCGGTGCAGCGGGATGTTGGTCTGGATACCTTCGACCACCGTCTCGGAGAGGGCGGTGCGCATGCGCGCCAGCGCCTGGTCGCGGGTGTCGCCGTGCACGATGATCTTGCCGATCATCGAATCGTAGTTGGGCGGCACGGTGTAGTTGGTGTAGGCATGGCTGTCCACCCGCACGCCCGGCCCGCCCGGTGCGTGCCACATGCTGATGCGGCCCGGGCTGGGGGTGAACTTGTACGGGTCTTCGGCGTTGATGCGGCATTCGATGGCATGGCCGCGCATCTCGATCTGGCGCTGGGTGAACGGCAGCTTCTCGCCGGCAGCCACCCGGATCTGCATCTGCACGATGTCGATGCCCGTCACCATCTCGGTCACCGGGTGCTCTACCTGCACCCGGGTGTTCATCTCGATGAAATAGAACTCGCCGTTCTCGAACAGGAACTCGAAGGTGCCGGCGCCGCGGTAGCCGATCTTCTTGCAGGCGGCGGCGCAGCGGTCGCCGATGCGCTCGATCACCCGGCGCGGGATGCCCGGCGCCGGCGCTTCCTCGATGATCTTCTGGTGGCGGCGCTGCATGCTGCAGTCGCGCTCGCCCAGCCACACCGCGTTGCGGTGCTCGTCGGCCAGGATCTGGATTTCCACATGGCGCGGGTTCTGGAGGAATTTCTCCATGTACACGCCCGGGTTGCCGAAGGCCGCACCCGCCTCGGTGCGGGTGGTCTGCACCGCGTGCAGCAGGGCGGCCTCGGTGTGCACCACCCGCATGCCACGCCCGCCGCCGCCGCCGGTGGCCTTGATGATCACCGGGTAGCCGATGGCGCGCGCCGCCTGCACGATGGCCTTGGGGTCCTCAGACAGGGCGCCTTCGCTGCCGGGCACGCAGGGCACGCCCGAGCGGATCATGGCCTGCTTGGCCGACACCTTGTCGCCCATCAGGCGGATGGATTCGGGCGTGGGGCCGATGAAGGTGAAGCCGCTTTTTTCCACCCGCTCGGCGAAGTTGGCGTTCTCCGACAGGAAGCCGTAGCCGGGGTGGATGGCCTCGGCGTCGGTGACCTCGGCCGTGGCGATGATCGCCGGCATGTTGAGGTAGCTCTGCGCCGATGCCGCCGGGCCGATGCACACCGCCTCGTCGGCCAGCTTGACGTATTTGGCCTCGCGGTCGGCTTCGGAATAGACCACGACCGACTTGATGCCCATCTCGCGGCAGGCGCGCTGGATACGCAGGGCGATTTCCCCGCGGTTGGCGATCAGGATTTTCTTGAACATGGTGCCGCCAGCGCGTGCCGTCACTCGATGACGAACAGCGGCTGGCCGAACTCGACCGCGGCACCGTTCTCGGCCAGCACCCGCACGATGGTGCCGCTCTTGTCGGCCTCGATCTCGTTCATGATCTTCATGGCCTCGATGATGCAGATGGATTCACCTTCCTTGACCACCTGGCCCACGTCCACCAGCGGCTTGGCGCCGGGGCTGCTGGCGCGGTAGAAGGTGCCCACCATCGGGCTCTTGACCACATGGCCGGTCTCCACCGGCTCGGCCGGCACGGCGGCCGGGGCGGCAGCTGCGGCCACCGGCATGGCCGCCGGCGCGGGCGCCATCATCATCATCGGTGTGCCGACAGTGCCGGGCGCGCCGGCCTTCACGATGCGCACCTTGCCTTCGGCTTCGGTGATTTCCAGTTCGGAGATGTTCGATTCAGACACGAGGTCGATCAGTGTCTTGAGCTTGCGCAAGTCCATGGGGTTGAACTCCTGGTGGTGCGGCACGGCACTTGGGTTGCGATGCCTGGCGGACGGGGCCTGGGCTGGAAGTGGTTAGGAAAGTGGCAGCTACTGCCGCGTTCAGCCGTCAAAGGATGACAATTGTGTCACAGTCGCCCGCGCTGAAGGCACGCCGGGCTGGTCTTCCGGAAATTTGTTCCGGGGGTGTTTTCGCAGTGAATTCATGTGCGATCTGAGCAAGATCGCAGCAGTTTGACTGCGGATCCCGCAAAACTGGTGATCAGGCCTGGCGCGCCCAGCCAGCCAGCTCGTCGTAGCTGGTCTCACCCAGCTTGCGCTGCAGCACCTGGCCTTGCGCGCCCACCAGCACGCTGAATGGCAGGCCGCCACTGGGGTTGCCCAGGCTGCGCACCAGGGCCGTGCCGTCCAGGCCGGCCAGGCCGATGGGGAAGCCGACCTTCACCTTCTCCAGGAAGGCCCGCACCGGCGTGGGCCCGTCGATCGCCAGGCCCAGCACCTGCCAGCCCTGGGGTGCAAACGCCTGGTGGAAGCGGTCGAGTTCGGGCATTTCCTTGACGCAGGGCGGGCACCAGGTCGCCCAGAAGTTGATGAGCAGGGGCTTGCCGCGCAGGCTGGCCAGCACCAGCTCGCCGCCGTCGGGGCGGTCCAGCCGCAGGGCCCACAGCGCGGCCAGCGCGGCGGCGTCGGCACCGGAGGCCTGCGGCGCCAGGGCGGGCTGGCGCCACCAGGCGAGGCCGGCACCAGCCAGGGCGGCGGCGCCGGCCACGCCGGCCATGGCCAGGTTGCGTCGGGTGGTGTTCATGCGGGTTCGGTGGGTTCGGCCAGCAGCCGGCGCAGCGCGGCGGCATCGCCGCGCCAGCTGCGGCCGCGGGCATCGGGTTTGAGCGCGCCGCGCAGGTCGTCGTGGTCCAGCACGGTCAGGAACAGCGTCACCACCTCGCCCAGTTCGGCGCAGCGGCTGGCGATGCTGAGCATGTCGACCTGGCCGCCGCGGGCGTCGTTGCGGCTGCCCACGTCGTAGTCCACGCCGCGGTTGATCAGGGCCAGTTCGGCGGATTTGGCGTCGTCGCAGTACAGGTCGAGGTGGATGGCCGACAGGCGGGTGGCGGTGCCGCGCCACACCGCGCCCGACAGGTGTGGCCGGAACTCGGCCAGCCGCTCCATCCACACCAGGGCCAGCTGGCGCAGGGCCAGCAGCTCGGCCGGCTGGGTGTCGGCGCAGAAGATGGCGATGTGCTCGCGCACCTGGTCTTCCACCTGCTCGTTGCCGGGCAGCTCGGTGTGGCGGGCGTTGGCCCGGCCCAGGCTGCGCGCGGCCTTGCGCTTGGCCTGGGCGTATTCCATGCCCTCGTCGACCACCAGCGCGGCGGCGGCGGCTGCAATCTGTTCGGCAAATTCGGCACCCATGGCCGGATTGTGCCCGGCGGCACCCGGCCAGTGCCGCGACAGGGCCGGCCAGTCAGGGCAGGGTGACCGCGCCCATGCGGGCGGCGATGGTGGCGGCGCGGCCGGCCACGTAGGCCGAGCCGGGGGTCTTCTCGAAGCGCTTGGGCGCCGGCAGCATCACCGCCAGCCGGGCAGCCTGGCCGGGCGCCAGCTGGGCGGCGTCGACCCGGAAGTAGTGCCGCGCCGCGGCCTGGGCGCCGAACAGGCCTTCGCCCCATTCCACGTTGTTGAGGTAGATCTCCAGGATGCGCTGCTTGGACAGCAGGCCCTCCAGCATGAAGGTGAGGATGAATTCCTGCGCCTTGCGCAGCACCGTGCGCTCACCCGACAGGAACAGGTTCTTGGCCAGCTGCTGGCTGATGGTGGAGCCGCCCACCACTTTGGGCACCACCGCCGGCCGCGGCCTGGCGGCGGCGGCGCTGTCGGGCGGCGGGGCGCGCTTGGCCAGTTGGGCATTGCGGCGCTCGGCGGCGGCTTCGGCGCGCTGGTTCTTGTCCCAGGCGGCTTCCAGGGCGTCCCATTCCACGCCGCTGTGGTCGGCAAAGCGGGCGTCCTCGCTGGCGACCACCGCGCGCTTGAGGTGGGCGGCGATGCGGGTGTTGTCCACCCACTGCTGGGCCCAGGCCACGGCGTGCTTGTCGACCGCCAGGCGAAAGATCTCGCTGCGCTGGAAGCTGGTGGATTGCGGATCGACCACCGCCATCAGCGCGATGCGGGCCAGGAAGAACAGCTGCAGCGAGACGGCGCACAGCAGCACCAGCAGCAGGAGACGCCAGCCAGTGGACGCCGCGGAACCGGCTCGGCCGGGCCGCTGGCGGCGCCCGGCCGGGGACGTGCCAGCGGCGCCTCGGGGGTGGGTCATGGGGCCAGGCGGGCGCGCAGGGCGGCCAGCACCGGCGGCGTGTCGGGCATCACGCCGCGCCACAGTTCGAACGCGCCCGCCGCCTGCTCGACCAGCATGCCCAGCCCATCACGCCCGGTGGCGCCGTGGGCGGCGGCCCAGTCCAGAAACGGCCGTGCCGCCGGGCCGTACATCAGATCGACCGCCAGGGCACCGGGCTGCAGCACCGCAGGCGCCACCGGCACCCCGGCGCCGGCCAGGCTGCTGGCACTGCTGTTGATGACCACATCGAAGGCGCTGCCGGCATCGGCCAGGCCGGTGGCGGCCAGGACCACGCCGTGCTGCTGGCCACAGGCCGCATGGCGCTGCACCAGGGCCAGCGCCTTGGCGGGTGTGCGGTTGGCCACGGTGATGGCGGCGCAGCCGGCTTCGATGAACGGCCCCAGCACGCCGGCAGCGGCCCCGCCGGCGCCGATCAGCAGCACCCGCTTGCCTGCCAGCCGCAGGCCCGCATGTTGCTGGATGTCGCGCACCAGGCCCGTGCCGTCGGTGTTGTCGGCAAACCAGCCGTCGGCATCGAAGCGCAGCACATTGGCAGCCTGGGCCAGCACCGCCCGCGCACTCGCCCGGCGGGCCAGCGGCAGCACCTGGAACTTGAAGGGCACGGTGATGTTGCAGCCCCGGGCGGGGCCCAGGCCCGGGTCGGCGCCAGCGCTGGCGATGAAGGCATGCACCGTGTCGGCAAAGGCGTCCAGCGGGCTCTCGATGCGGCCATAGGCGACGTGCTCGCCGGTCTGGCGGGCGAATTCCGCATGGATGAAGGGCGACTGGCTGTGGGCCACCGGGTGGCCGAGCACGGCATAGCGGTCGGGCGGCGTGGGTGCAGGGTTCATGGCGGCGTGGATTGTGCGTGGGTGGCAGGGCCGGCGGCCTGGTTCGGCAGCATGGTGGCTTCCAGCCCCTCGTCACGGGTGAAGCGAAAGCGCGAGGTGACGACGATCTGGTCGGTCTGCGCCCGCATGTCGGTGTTGAAACGGCCGAAGGGCGCGGCGGCCTGCACGATGGCCACCGCGCGCCGGTCCAGCAAGGCATTGCCCGAGCCGCGCACCACGTCGGCTTCCAGCAGCCGGCCTGCGGCGTCGACGGTGATGTTCATCGTCAGCTCGCCGTAGAGCTTGCGGCCCTGGGCCTCGGGGAAATCACGCGTGCCGCGCTCTTCGATGCGGCGGCGCAGCTTGTCGTAGTACAGGGCGTAGGCCACCTCGCGCGTGGCCGGGCTCACGTAGCGCTTGCGCGGGCTGGCGTTGTCGTCGTTGATGCGCTTCTCGATCTCGGCCAGCAGTTTCAGCATCTGGCGGCGGCGCTCTTCCTGCTCGCGTTCCTGCGGCGTGCCGTCGTCGCGCTGGGGGTCGGGCGGCGGCAGCAAGGCCATCTCGCGGCGGACCTGGGCCAGCAGCTGCTGCTGCTGGTCCTGGAGCTGGTCCACGCGCTTTCGGG
>Ga0214921_10008132_pt1 | contig 13722 bp, 15 predicted proteins | sample LL1505_MetaG_FD_177992 | JGI IMG/M metagenome (GOLD analysis project Ga0214921, IMG submission 177992) | Freshwater microbial communities from Lake Lanier, Atlanta, Georgia, United States - LL-1505 | ecosystem: Environmental > Aquatic > Freshwater > Lake | place: USA: Georgia | collected... | reverse complement strand
TAGTTGATAGAATCGGCATAACCCCCTCATTAACACAGCACCACCCCCAATTTGCTACAATTCTCAGTTCGGCGAATTAGCTCAGCTGGTTAGAGCGACGGAATCATAATCCGCAGGTCCGGGGTTCGAATCCCTGATTCGCCACCAGAAATTATGTTTTAAATCAACGACTTAGAGCAAAAAACTCTAAGTCGTTTTTCTTTGTATTTTCACTGTACACCAACTGTACACCAATTGTGCTTTTTGTATGGTGGCTGTAAGCTATTGTCATATAACGCATTTTTAACAAGTATTACTTAAGTAATACCGCCAAAAAAGCACAATGACGGCACGCAAAGATACAACGCACGTACTAATAGAAAGAGAGCTACTGCTAGCGCAACGCCCACGCAGTAGCGTGTGGCAATGCCGTTACTGCATAGACGGAATGTGGCAACACGTGACAACGGGTGAGCGTGATTTAAAACTTGCGAAAAAACGGGCGCACGAAATATTAGTAGAAGCAAAGCTACGCAAAAAAATGCAAGTAGCGCCAATCACACGCAGATTTAGGGATGTAGCCAAACACACACTTAAGCGGATGGCTAAAGAAACAGCAAGCGGCAATGGCAAAGCCAGCTACAGAGATTACACATTAGCCATTAATAACTATCTCATTCCAATTTTAGGTAGCTATCACGTAGATAACATTGACTACCAAGCATTACAAAAGTTAGACGAAGAGCGACGTGTACGGATGAAGAAAGAGCCCACACGTAGCACACTACTTACTCACAATGCTGCACTTAATTTAGTTTTTGATGAAGCGATTTACAGAGGCTATATGGTTGAAAGTAGTCGCCCTAAGTTACAGATTAAAGGTAAGAAGAGTGAGCGACGTATTGAATTTAATGTAGATGAAGTACGTGCTATCCGTGCGAACTTTGATGCGTGGATTGAACGGGCACGTGCAGATGCAAAACCTGTACGACAGTTACTTAAAGACTATGTGGAAGTATTGTTAGACACAGGCGCAAGACCTGGCAAAGAATTATTAGAACTGCGTTGGGTACAAGTGGAAATCAAAATGTATCCCACCATTAAAAAGACTGGCGTTATTACTAAAGGCAATGAATACGACAGCGAAGAGGAAGAGGAAGTTGTTATTAATAGCAATAAGACAGCTATTCTTAAAATTCAAAATGGTAAAACGGGAGCACGTACAGCAATAGGCAGACTCCCAACTGTTAAAGCCTTAAATCGCATTGCAGAGCGTAACTATGCAAAGACGGCAATGGAGCTAATTGATAAAGGCAGTAATGATTTGATATTTAGGTTTAAAGAGTGGCTAAGCAAAGAAGAGATTGCAGCGAAGAAAAAAGCCAAATTGATTACGCCTACAAGCTTTGTCAAACTATTTGCTACGTACTTAAGAGAACATAACTTACTTACTGACCCTATTACTAATAAACAGCGACAGTTTTATAGTCTGCGACATACCTACGCAACAATGGCACTAACGAATGACAAAGTACCGATTCATACGTTAGCAAAACAAATGGGCACAAGTGTAGGAATGATTGAAAAGCACTATAGTCATTTAGAGCCTGTTAAAGCAGTACACCAATTACGTGGTGAAGAGACCCGTTTATTAATTGACGCAATAGACGAAGTGGACGACAAGTATGCATTTGACGAAACAAAAGCCAAAAGCTCACGCAAATCTAAAAAGAGTACAAAGTAAGTATTTTTTCTACCTTTCGCATAACCAATCAGCGATTTAACTATTCACATACCATTAACCACTAAAACCCAGCGATTTTGACGTTTTTGAGGGGTTATGGGGTTAAAAATCAAGTGGTTGTGAGAAAAAGTAGTTAAGCCTAAATTTTTTACTTCGCTATATAAAGCTCACCGTATGAGCTTATGACTTATTACTGTGTAAGTAAAGGAGGGCTTATGTTTAAAAAAACTTTAGCTGTTGTGTTACTAACTGCATTAGCAAGTATTAGCTATGCACAAAATTGCACTACACAAACATTAATTGTGGGTGGCAAAATGACGGTATGTACTGTGTGTGGAACAGTCGTTAGTTGTATGTAAAGAATGGAGAATTTATGAAAAATAAATTTTTTCTAATTGCTTTAATTTCGCTACCAATTCAAGCACAGACTACTTACTATAGTGATGCTAATGGTTTTCCGTTAGGCACAGCTAATAGAGTGGGTAACACTACTTACTACAGCAATGCTAATGGTTTTCCGTTAGGCACAGCTAATAGAGTGGGGAACACTACTTACTACAGCAATGCTAATGGTTTGCCGATTGGGACAGCTCAAACACCTCAGACAACAGCTCCTATTCAAAATTACGTACCAAGTTATTCAACACCACCAGCCCCACTATTTCCAACAGCACCACTATTTCCAACAAGTCCGCGTGGAATGTAATGGTTAATCCTAAAAATAACAAATGGGCACAGCCAATAGTTGATAATCTCAATTGGAATGTGTTGCGAGAGTATTACGAAGACAACAAGAACAAAGACGAATTCAGGTCAATGAGTGTTGAAGAAGTTGAACAATGGTTTTTAGAGAGAGTAAACAAGCCATTACAAGAACAAGGCTTGGAATTAAAGACTATTGAAGAAATTAGAGAACGACTGAAACAGCCTTACAAAATTAGAACTTAGGTTGTGCCTGATAAGCTTTTATTAAATTTTGTTGCGCCTTATCCATCTTTTGTCTTACACGTTCAGCTTTTAAAGCTTTCGCTGCGTTATCTTTAGCTATCTTCAAAGCCTTAATACGTGCTTGTGATGGCTTAAGTGGTTTGATTGTTTTAAATTCAAAAAAGCGCATACAACTATTTAAGCCATATGCGCCAAGCATTACTTAAGTAACACTTCACTTACCAAATGCTCTGCGTGTAGCAGAACTTACGTCCGTAATAGCTTCATCCAATTCACCATCCATCACAGCAAGCTTTAGTGATTTAAGCGTATTAATAAGCTCTTCACCATTACTGCACTCAATGGCATTTGCACCCTTTTTGTTAAGTGGTAGTGTTTTAGCACCATAACGCACACTTAAGTTAATCTTGCCGTTATCGCTAATCCAAAACCATTCTTTCACACGTTTAGCCATTTCTACAGTCATACGCTCACCTGTTTGCTTATTGGTATAGGTTTTTAAGCGTTTTGGTGCATAAGTTTGTCCGTTTCGTTTTGCTTCACATAATTCAATCTGTTCGTGTAACTTAGCCACTAGCTTATTGCGGCGGTGCACGATTGGACTTACAGACAAGTGCTTTTTAGCAGTTACTAATTTCAATGCGGATAAAGTCATTTCAAACTCCTTTGTTGTTAATGGAGTTAATACAGTATTGTCAAAAAGCACTAATTCCTACCTAAATTTGCCGTGCTTAACCTATTGAAATATATGGATAGATAAAAAATTTATTGGTTTTATTTGATTAGGCTAAATATTTTTATGAAAAGCACTGATAAAACCACTAACACTAACTATTGGCTTAAACAAAACGGGCTAAACCCTGAATTGCTTACAGCTTTAGATATTGAATTACTACAGGCGCAAAAGATTGCACATAACTTACTCAAACATCACGCTCAGCTATTAGGGCAAAACCAAGCAGCGACATTGAATAATTTTTTACGTGCTATGACGTTTGGTAGTCAGCGTAAAAAAATTACCAAACGTCAGTGCTATACCGTAATGAACATAGGCACAGAAGTAAATCGTAAAGTTTTTAAACAGCATAGGCTACTAAACAAGTAATTTAGGCATTAGAACTGCAGATAAACAACTGCACTACCAAAGTGTAAAAACGCAGAGAGTAATAAGGAAACGGCTAATGGCTCTGCATTCGTAACTAATTGCTATGTAGGTTAGTTATAGGGAATGTGCCGCAAGATTATCACCAAGCAAACCAATGCTGAAGTGAGTTGGAAGTTTTAATACATACGTCTTCCGTTAAATCTTTACATAGTCCTGTGCTTGCGGAAGCAGACACAGCGTGGGATAGCAATAGCATAGTTTTGATACTTTGCTATAGCCGTCCTATGCCCCAAAAGCAGAGATAAACATCAAATCAATTATTAAAAGAAGAAAATGGCGATGAGCGCAAGCGAAGAGCAAGCTAACGTAGTTAGCTTAAGTAATAGGCAAATTTATTTTTTCTTTTTAAAATTTTTATTAATCCAGTCTTTCTGTTCATCTAGTTCTTCTTGCTTTCTTTTCTTAAGAAACTTTTGCGCTAACAGTGGGTATAGACCAACTGTAAAAATAAAATTTAAAAAACCTGTAATTAATAAAACCTTTAGCTCTAAAGAATTTGGTGTAAAAGCGATTGCACCTATAACACCCGCAACAATTGCAAGTGAAATTGAAGCAAAAAATTTAACTAAGAGTGAAACTTTCCAATTTGCTAAAAAATATATGTTCGCAAGAGCTAACAGGAAAGCTAAAAGAATGGGGCTTTGAAGCATATAAATTTCCTTTTAATACTAACAATACTATCCTAAAACTTATAGTTTCTAAATTAAAATTAATGCTTCAAATCGCACCCACAAGCACGTAACACACCACGCTGAATATCAACACAGCCAAAACCTCAAAAAACAGCGTATAGGGCTTATACGCAAGTCTTTAAATAACTGTGGCAGTTTGACTACAGCCAATTAAATACAAATATAAGCTTTTCTACAAATCCTTACATTTCGGCGGGCTTCGCACGTAACTATTTGATTTATGGAAAGAATAAGTATTACTTAAGTAACACTTAAAAGAGGTAGGAATTTTGAAACAAAGAAAACACAATAAAAACATAGCAAACATTACATATGAGGAAGAAGCTATGTCAAAACAAGCAAAAACACTTACTGCAGAGGAGTTACGCAGGGTTTTAGACCACGTTGCAACACGCAAGCACAGCCTACGTAATCGTGCGTTAGTAAGCTTTAGCTTTTATGCGGGCTGTAGAGTTGGTGAAATTAGCAGTTTGCTGTACACGGACGTTGTAGACGCAGAGGGCAATATTCGCAGCGAAGTTGTGCTACGTGCTGAAAACACCAAAACAAAAGAAGCCCGTACTATTTTTATTAATGCCCGTCTAAAAAAGGAGCTTCAAAGCTACGTCGCTTGCTATAAACCAATCAATCCCAATGCCAAGCTGTTTTACAGTCAAAAAACCAAAAGCAATGGCTATAACGCCAATACACTCACACAGTTTTTCCACTATCTCTATAAACGTGCGGGCATATATGGTGCAAGCTCACACAGCGGTAGACGCACATTCATTACCAACTTAGCTAATAAAGGAATTAGTGTGCGTGTGCTAGCAAGCTTAGCGGGACACCGCAATATCAGTACAACGCAATGCTACATTGATGTGAATGATGAAATGAAACGTAAAGCAGTTGAGTTGGTTTAAGTGCTATTATTAAAATGATTAGGTGCACTTATAAAATTTTTGATTTCTTAATACTTCACTTTTATATTACTAATAAAGCCATACATAATAATGAGCAATGTTGATTCAAAATCAAAAGTTTGTCCTAGCTGTCGTTTACTTACGCCACCTGCACTTCAGGTTAAACGAGTTTCACGTAGCAGCGGAAAGCAAACTGTTTCATTTCGTTGTAAGGCTTGTGATGACAAAGGTAAAAAACTAAAAGGGATTTAGTTTTTTTATTGAAAATGTTTACAGCTTTATTACTGTTAAAGTTGAGCCTAACTTACATCCCAACTAGCGCAAAGCGCCTCTGCCTGTTGCAACACAATCTTCACAGCCTCATCTTGTAAGTCAGGTGGATAGCCATAAGTTTTTAGTATTTTCTTAACCAGCAATCTCAATCTTGCTCTAGCACCTGCTTTTCTAGCCCAATCAATACTCACATTAGCTTTAAGTTTTTCTAATAGCTCATGCGCAATCAATTTAAGTTTCTTATCACCAAGCACTTGCACAGCACTATCATTTTCAGCTAGCGCATCATAAAACGCTATCTCGTCATCACTTAAGCCAGTTTCTTCACCTCTAGCTCTCGCCTCTCTAATTTGCTTAGCTAACTCAATCAGCTCTTGCAATACTTCAGCAGTAGTAATGGCATTGGTGTGATAACGTGCAACAGCATTTTCAAGTCGCTCAGTAAATGCTTTAGTTTGTGTGATGTTTGAGTTGCTGCGAGATTTGATAGAGTCGTTTAATAGCTTCTTTAATACTTCCAATGCTAAATTTTTACGCTCATTATGTTGTAACTCATCTAAAAAAGCATCACTCAAAATACTTATGTCAGGTGTTGCAATCCCAGTAGCTTTAAATATGTCCACAATCTCAGTGCTAATTACTGCTCTGCTAATCAGCTGTTGTATTGCAAAATCTTTATCCTGTTGTCCAAGTCCACTGCCAGCGATTGATTTTGTTAAAGCACCACGAATAGCTTGGAAAAATCCTACTTCTTCTCTAATTGCTTTAGCGTCATCACTTGCACTTGCTAGGCTGTAGGCTTTAGATAAATTAAGCACAGCATCTTGGTAACGTCTATTTGCCAGCTTCTTCTTAGCATCATCAGTTTCTTTACTACTTAACTGTTGCTGAAAATTAAGTATCCATTCAATCGCACCAGCCATCATCACCATACGCTCATGTGCAGTGCCGTTGAGCGCAGAGGAATAGTTAAAGCCGTGATACATGTCTTTAACGATTTGATATTTTTCTAGCATCACTGCTACAGCCTGAGCCTCATCAATACCAACTTGCTCACCACCGTGTCCACTATATATTTGCAGAGCTGACTTTAAGTTTTGTGCAATACCAATGTAATCAACAATAAGTCCAGCCGGCTTATCTTTAAATACACGATTAACACGGGCGATAGCTTGCATCAGCCCATGCCCTTTCATCGGCTTGTCTACATACATGGTGTGCATAGAAGGCGCATCAAAGCCTGTTAGCCACATATCTCTAACAATCACTATCTTTAACTTGTCAGTTGCTTTTCTAGCTCGTTTAGCCAGCGTATCACGCCTAGTCTTTGTGCCAATGTGCTCTTGCCATTCAAGCGGGTCGCTCGCACTGCCTGTTATCACAACTTTAATCACACCATCATTTAAATCATTGCTGTACCAATCAGGTCGTAGCTTAACTATTGCATCGTGTAGTTTTATGCAAATACGTCTACTCATACACACAATCATTGCCTTACCATCTAACGCAGCGACACGATTTTCAAAATGAGTAACAATGTCTTGTGCTACCAAGTTAATACGCTTATCACTACCAACTAATGCTTCAACAGTGCTCCACTTTTTCTTAAAGCGTTCTTGCTCAATCAAATCATCGTCTTCTGTCAGTGCTTCAATCTCAGCATCAATATTGGGCTTTTCATCTTCGTCTAACTCAATACGTGCCAATCTACTCTCGTAATAAATGGGCACGGTTGCGTTATCTTCTACAGCCCTGCTTATATCGTATATATCAATATAGTTACCAAAAACAGCAGGCGTGTTTACATCATCAGCTTCAATCGGCGTACCTGTAAAACCAATAAAGCTAGCATTAGGTAATGCATCACGCAGATATTTTGCAAATCCATAGCTAATGTCACCGCTCTTGCTATCAACCTTAGCTTTAAAGCCATATTGGCTGCGATGCGCTTCGTCAGCTATGACTACTACATTGCGTCTATCTGTAAGCACGGGATAGGTGGACTGATTTTCTTCAGGCGCAAATTTTTGGATAGTAGTAAACACAACCCCACCACTAGCTCTGTTTAATATGTTTTGTAAATCTTCCCTGCTATCAGCACGCTCTGGTGTTTGCCGTATTAAGTCTTTGCACATGCTAAATGTCGTAAACAACTGCTCGTCTAAATCGTTACGGTCTGTTAATACAACTAAAGTGGGGTTAGACATAGCAGGCGTTTTAACTAACAGCCCTGCATAAAAAGCCATCAGCAAGCTCTTACCACTTCCTTGTGTGTGCCATATCACACCCACACGCTTATCACCAGTCGCTGCACTTGCAGTAACAGTAGAATTGACCGCATGCTTAACAGCAAAGTATTGATGATAGCCAGCAATTATCTTTATTAAATCATCACCCGTATCACCAAACACCGTAAAGTTTCTAATAATATCTAGCAGTCTGTTTTTTTCAAACACGCCCTCAATCAATGTTGCTAGCTCTGGCATCCCTTTTTTAACCACTGTAGTGCCATCACTAGTACGCCATGGCATAAATCTCTCATAGTCTGCAGTCAAGCTACCAATTTGCGCAGTAAGTCCATCGCTAGTAATCAGTAATGCATTTGTATTAAATAGTGCTGGAATTTGTGCTTTGTATGTTTGCAATTGATTAAATGCACCTAACATCGTTGCTGTGTCGCTTCCGGGAGCTTTTAATTCAATCACAGCTATAGGCATGCCGTTAATAAACACAACTACATCGGGTCGCCTGTTATATTGAGTTGCTACTACTACGTACTGACTAACAACTAGCCAATCATTGTTTTCAATATCATTAAAATCAATTAAGTAAGCTTTACTTGATGCAAGACTACCATCATGCGCTTCATATTGCACATCCACACCATTTGTTATTAGCGTGTGTATGCGTCTATTTTCTTCTGTTAAGTTTGGTAATACATTATTTGTTGCTTGCTTAACCACTTCTTCTAACGCAGGATGTGGAATAGTGGGATTTATTCTAGTAACTGCCTCTAGTAATCTTTTTTCTAGTATTACGTCTACATAGCCGCTACGCTCACTCAACAATCCATCGGGACCAATGCGCTCTTCAGTCTCTACCGTATAGCCTAAACCTGCCAGCTGCTCTAGCACCGCCTCTTCAATCGCAGCTTCAGATAAAAAAGCCATTAAGCAATCCCCTCCAGCTCATCTTCAATATTGCTTAAGTTTATTTTGCCCGATATTAAACGGGGAAGAAGTGCATCTCTAGTTGATGTTAATGAGTTTATTAAGGCAGAGTTTTCTATGCCTTTTTTTATTAGGGGAGAAATAATTTCACTATATTTTTTTATAATGCATTCTGGTGCTAGCGTTATTTTGAGTGTAGATAAATCACTCCACGATATAACGGGCATTTTTGTACCCTTCGACAATCTAACTGAAAAATCAACGGTTGATTCTCTAAACATAAGACTAGCTAAATACTCGTGATAAAAATCAACAGATGGTCTAATTACAAATACGGATATATTTGTCACACCATTTAAGTTTGCTATAGTAACTTTATGGAAATAAGGTCGTATAGCTCCGAAAAGAATGTCTCCTTTTACAAACTTTGTAACTGATGTAGTTAATTCTTTACCGAATCCATTGTTAATATTAAACAAAGTTTTAGAGTCAATCCTGCTCAAATCTATCAAATATTCATTTTCCCAATCTACTACGTTTTTTATTTTTTCAACATGCCTTACAGCAATATCTTTAAGCTGTTTTATAGTCCAGCCTGTTGGGATCCATCCCTGCTCGCTCTCTTCAAAGCTGTCTGGGAATAAGTCCGCAGTAGCTTTATCTATACCAGCGCATTCAACCCCTTGTTGCTTAGCATGCACAGGGTCAAAGTCAACAAACCAACTTTTAAATATTGCTTGAGCGATTGATTCTAATGTTTTGTTGGTTTGTTTAAGTAAATCGATACGCCCATCATAATAATCTAATATTTTAGTTATCTGATTTTGATAAGAAATACTAAAAGGATATTCAACAACGAGGTTATTTAGTGCTTCGATTGTTATCTGCGCTTGAGCAGAACCAGTTCTGAGTTTATAGGTATCTATTGTTTTTAAAGCCCAATATAAAAACTTTTTAGTAATGATATTTTCATAGGGTGTTATGACGATTGAAAGGTTGGTAATAGAACATTTAGAGGGAGACAACTTAACATCTCCAGTTCCACCTTCACCACGACAAACTATTAAAAGTTGTTTCTCAGAATATTCATACGTTGGTAAATATCCCACAATGCCGTACCCACTAAAAACAGGATATCCCGATTTATCAAGATTAGCTTTAGAGAGAAACTTCCCATATTTGAACTTTGCTAAATCTTTCAGAGGACTGATATTCTTTTTATAAGTCATATCCCAGCCCCCGTAAGTTTTTCTTTATTAACTCATCAAGAACAGTACCTTCAGCTATTTGCTCGCTCAACTTAGCTGTTAGTTCTAACATCTTCGTCTCAAAGTCTTCGTCTGTATCTTCAATATCCTCAGCACCAACATATCTACCAGCTGTTAATACATAGTCATTCTTTTCAATATCTTTTAGTTTTACGCTTGCGCAATAACCAGCAATATCTTCATACTTGTCTGCATCAGACTCACCACGCCATGCATGATATGTATCAGCTATTGTTTGTATGTCTTCAGCTGTCAGCTCACGCCTTACTCTATCAACTAAAAAACCCATCTTCCTTGCGTCAATAAAAAGTACTTCGTTGCTTCTATCACGCCATTTTTTTGGCTTTTTATCTTTAGTTAAAAACCATAAGCATGCTGCGATTTGGGTTGAATAAAAAAGTTGTCCGGGCAATGCAACCATGCAGTCAACCAAGTCAGCTTCAACTAATGCTTTGCGTATAATATCTTCCCCACTGCTATTACTACTCATACTGCCATTAGCCAATACTACTCCGGCACTACCATTAGCTTTTAAGTGATGCACAATGTGCTGTAGCCAAGCATAGTTAGCATTACTAGCTGGCGGTACACCATACTTCCAGCGTACATCTTCTTTCAATCTATCGCCACCCCAGTCGCTAATGTTGAATGGGGGATTTGCTAAGATGTAATCAAACTTTTCATCACGCAACTCGTCTTTATGAAAGCTACCTTCGTTATTCCACTTAATGTCGCTTTCAATACCACGCACTGCCAAATTCATCTTAGCTAATCGCCAAGTCGTGAAATTACTTTCTTGTCCGTATATCGCTATGTCACCAATGCGCCCACCATGTTGTTTAACAAAATTCTCACTTTGCACAAACATGCCACCACTGCCACAGCATGGGTCATATATGCGCCCAGTCGGCTCAAGCATTTCAACTAGTAACTGCACAATACTACGTGGCGTGTAAAATTCGCCTCCACGTTTACCTTCAGCTCCAGCAAACTGTCCTAAAAAGTATTCATACACTCTACCCAGTATGTCTTTACTGCCATCTCCATCACTGTGTAGTGTTATTTTAGAGATTAAGTCTATTAACTCACCCAACATTATTTTGTTAAGGGCAGGGCGTGCGTAGTCTTTGCTTAATACTCCTTTTAATGTTTCATTCTCTTTTTCAATAATGCGCATCGCATCATCAATCAGCGTACCTATGTTTGGCTGCTTTGCATTAGCTTGCAAGTAACTCCACCTAGCATTAGCAGGGACCCAAAAAACATTCTCTGCTATGTATTCATCTCTATCTTCTGCGCTACTAGCATCTCCAGCCAATAGCTTTTCTCTCTTTGTTTCAAAAGCATCGCTGATATATTTTAAAAACACTAAGCCTAATACGACATGCTTATAGTCGCTGGGCTCCATGTTTCCACGTAACTTATCTGCAGCTTTAAACATTTCTGCTTCAAAACCTAAGTTACCAGCATTAGTATTGACTTTAGTTGCCATAAACCATTCCTTTATATACTTCTTATAATGTTTTAAATACTTGCTACTACTATAAAGAATTTAATAAAAATGATATTAGATTTGATGTGCATTGGTTTAGAATGCTATGAAATGTAAAGCAGCAGAGTTAGTTTAATCATTTACAACATCAAGCATATTAAACAACTCACTATGCTTCATTACATCTAAAACATTTGCTGTATCAGTTTTAAATCTTTTCAACTCTTTTACTGCTGCGAGCATCAATTCGGATTGATTTACGGCAATTGATAAATTCTTTACTTCTTCATTTTCAAAGCCCCTTGCTTTAAGCTGATTGACCATAAAAATAAATGCGATTGTCCCCACTTCAATATTTTTTACGAATGATGGCACACCATTTGGGAAAAATTCATTAACCAAAACATTTGACTGATTTGTAATTAATCCAATATCTCTCTCGACAGTTAAGGACATAGCTTTAATACTGTCTAATCCCAGTCCACTTATAGGCATAAGCAAACCATTCGCAACCATAAACAATCCCATTGCATTTGGTAAATTTTTAATAACAAGATTTTTACTCATTTTTTATTTCTCTTTTTTTCCTTTACCTGTTTTGCAAATTCATATTGGTCTTCAGCCAATGCAGCCTGTTGACGATTAGCCCAATACTCTTTATTGCGCTCAACTTCTTCATTACAACTTGCAATTAGTCTTTCCCACAAATCTTCAGCCCACTGCTGCTCTTCAGCATCTGCAATGTCAGCTTCATATTTTTCTACATTGTGAATAATGTAACGTGCCAATTTATCAATAATTGTTACTTCTAAATCGATACTTGGCGGAATGAGAACATTTAAATTTATATCCACATTCATTCCATCATCACCTCTTCCAAATGTACGATAGGCATAACCTAACATCACACACAAACCAAAATTACTACCAATCATTCTCTCTGCGTCGTGCTCTATACGTGTAAATTTAATGATTGGCTTTGTTTCACGTATTTCTAACATTCGTAGCACTACCCTACGTGCTCTATCTAATCGCTCTGCAGGTGTTTCTATTTCTTTTTTAATTGCACGTTGCTCTTCTATTACTTTTGTTATGGTTTTACGCTCCAACCATTCTGCAAATTTATCTGTATCCACACTATCATAGCGAGCACCATCTAATGCACGGCTGTAATCGTGCACCGTTTTTGTCAATGTATCTACACCAAATACATAGCGGATGATTAGGGCAGAATCTGTTGTATTACTCTGTACCTTAAATCCCCTCTCATATAAAAAGCCACGCAGTTGCGCAAAAAAATCGTCACAATATTCACTACGTAATACGTTGTCATAAACTGCATACGCATCTTGTAAGTGCTTGTATAAGATTTTTTGGTACTGCTGATTTAAGTCACGCACCTTTTTATGGGTGTTATGTAATTTTGCTGCCCATACAGCAATAAAACTGTCTTTTTCAGCCTCTTTAGCCTTCCACTCTGCCATTCGCTGCTCGTGCTCAGCATTTAACTGTATAGGTTTAGGTGTAATAGTCTTTGTTACTGATTTAGATTGAGTAACAGTTGACTTACGTTTTAAGGAATTAACTAATTGCTTGACGGATGGCTTTTTGACTACAGTATTTTTAGCAGCAACCTTCTTCTTTGCTTTATTTGAATTAGCTGACTCTAATTTTTTGGTTGGCATTGTATTGTTATTGCACTCTCTTTTAGCAATAAACTAATATTAAGTGAAAGCGTTACTTAAGTAACACTTGCAGAATCTAATAATAGAAGAAACTAACTGGACACTTTGCTGGACACCAAAAAAATAGTGTTTAAAATCAACATATTAAACAGCGTTTCTTTTATCATAATCCGCAGGTCCGGGGTTCAAATCCCTGATTCGCCACCAAATTTCTGCCCTCAGCTCTGTCTGGGGGCTTTGTTTTTGAGTCAATTGTTGTTAAGGTACTGCAATGATTTCACGTAAATGGTGGATGATCTTTGGATTTATTGCCCTCGCGATGGGTTTTTATATGTACATCCGTGATCGTGATTTAATTGGTATTGTGATCGCTGTCTTAATATTGCTGGGCGCATTCTCGACAA
>Ga0214921_10008131_pt1 | contig 13724 bp, 7 predicted proteins | sample LL1505_MetaG_FD_177992 | JGI IMG/M metagenome (GOLD analysis project Ga0214921, IMG submission 177992) | Freshwater microbial communities from Lake Lanier, Atlanta, Georgia, United States - LL-1505 | ecosystem: Environmental > Aquatic > Freshwater > Lake | place: USA: Georgia | collected 2015-05-28 | reverse complement strand
CACCTCCAAATGCATACGCTTATTTGCATATACCCGTGCAGACCACCCACACCAAGTGTCACGCTACCATGGCAGACGCGTCCCTGAGAAAGCTTTCCCAACTAGAACTGACGTACGTGAAGGACGAAGAAAAGCGCGCAAGCATGCTTACCATGCTTTGTGACATCGTGGCCGACTACAGCGGCCCCGGGTTGGAGAACACCAGTGCCCCCAGTGTGGAAACCTTTCTCGCTGAAAGGTGCACTGAGTTCCATCCACGGGCCCTCCTCTCGGCACCAGACAGCATGTTGCTGGATGCCATTTTGAATGGCGCCGGCACCCTTTCCACAAACCCCGGCGACATCGAGCCGGTTGTGAAAGCTCTGTACGACACATTTCCGTCACTCACCCCAAAGGTGTCTGATGCTAGCGCTAGCGCTAGCGCCAGCGCCAGCGCCAGTGCCAGCACCTCCGACGAGGGTGACTTTGGGTGGCAATTCCTAGTGGGGTGTTCCAACGAAAAGGGGGTCTTGCTGTGGCCTGGGACCGACACTGGTACCGTGGCAAAGTTGGTCCACAAGGTCGACAGCCCAAGCATGTTTTCCGAGGGGCGATTTAAGGTGTCCATCAGTGACGCCCTTCAGGCGGTGGCGCTACAACTGGTAGCTGCCATCGCCATGCCAACCAGTCCACCCTCCATTTGGTATGTGTCAGGAGGCGACATGCGCGAGTCCAAGTTCGTGGGGGTCCCGCATGGAATTGACATCGCGCGCGTCGTGGCCAGACTGACTGAGGCGCGGGAGGGTAACCAGGGCGTCAAGAACGTCCTGGTGAACCAAGACGGGTTTCTCGACCTGGCGGCCCAGGTCAGAAGGGCTGTTCTTCACTAGACGAGTCACCCCCCCCTCCCCACACACCTTCTGTTGTGAGTGCGAGTACCTGTAACACTAACCACAAATCCCATTGCTAGATTACACGATACAAGGAGGCCGCCAAGGCAAGCTTTCCCTCCCTAAACGAGGAACACGGTTCCCCGAGAATGCCAAGGCCAAGGGGGCACAAGTCGTCCACCTCAGCCCGGTACACCTTCACTGCCACGGAAACTGAAACCGAAGTCGGTTTCAGTGTCGAAACCGACTCAGACGACGACCCCGACTCGGCTCCGGTTCCGGTTCTGGCTCCGGCTCCGGCTCCTGCCAACCCCGGCCCCGGGCTGTGATAATCTCCAAACCCAAATGGGAGAACTCGAGATGTTGGCACCACCTTCGTGTCCATCACCGTCACAAAGACGGCCTTGTGTCCGGAGGCCTTGCCACCCCCGCGGTGTGTTGTTGACACCCCCACGTCCTCTCGGCTGTCCTGCCTCTTGCCTTGACAACACCACGGGTCCAGGGTTCGCCTTCTTGGCTCCCCCCTTTGCCCCCCCGAGGAGTCACCGGTCGCCACTTGCACCCCACATGCACCACGCTTCCGTGACATTTCTGGGGGACGCCCAGTTCCCAGGCCACCCCAGGGGGCCATTGCCATGAATCACTGCGGTCGCCCTCCAGGGCTGCTCGCTGGAAAGGGGGGTGGACGACGCGATGCGATGCAATGCGATGAGATGCGGTGTGGTGCAGTGCGCCCGTTGTTTATTTGTTTTTTTTTTTGCGGGGGGTGGATGGACGGGGGTGCGATTGAAAAGTGACGCGAAAAAAACGAACGTGCAGCGGCCAAACTGCGGGGGCAAACCCACCCCGTCCGTTACTACCCTTAATACCCCCAATTTTGCATCGCGGTTCCCTCTGTACTTTCTTTCATTGCAAACCAGGCACACGAAGGGGGAGGGGGTCAACAGAGACACTGGCGCTGCTACGGCTTCCCCCTCAACATGGCTTCCACTGGGTTTGTCGCCAACAGCCCACCACCCAGCAGGAACGTGTCCAAGTCCCTGGCGTCGGCATCAATGGTGATGGTCGCCTCAGACACGTCCCGACCAAACAACATGCCCAGCACGTCAGTCACCGGGATAATGAGTGCTTGCCTCTGCTGCTGGGTGTAGAAGACCCCCTGTCGACGGCCAGCGTTAAACACGAAGAAGCCCCCCGGGAGGACCAAAATGAGGTGCGCGGCCCGGGGCAGGGACCGAACCAGGTGGACACAATTCACCGCGCGGACCTCCTTCAGATATGTCATCTGCTCCGCCAGGGGAAAGCCCCGCACCAGTTCAACACTGGACAGGAGATTCGCAAGTGAAAACACCATGTCCTGGCTTGACCTAAAAAAGTCCACGACGAACTCGAGAATGGATGGGTGTAACTCGCCCCCGCGCCCAGCAAAGGTGCCGGGGCCGTCCCTAATGTCCCGCAGCAAGCCCCCAAACATGTCCCTGGACTCGTGGTCCTTGGCCTGCCGCCAGCTTTCGTACAGGTGCAATGCCAGAACAAATCGAAGCACCTCCAGCTTCTGGGTCTGCTCCTCAGTGAGGGGACGCTCATCGTCGTCGCCGCCGTCGTCGTCTGTGTCTATGGTGGTGTTGTCCATGGCTACTCCCGGGGTTTAGGCACTGACACAAAACCCAAGGGCAAGACACATATATATACACACCCGCAGCCACACGGTGTACGTGCCTGCGAGCCAGCAAGCCAGCGAGCCAGCCAGCCATGGGAGACGACGCAACGAACGCAGAGTCTCCGGCTCCGGAGCCGGCTCCGGAGCCGGAGCCGGCCCCGGGTCCCAGTGTCGTGTCCGACCCACGGAGACGAATCGTGTCTCTTAAGGACCTGGTCAAGGCCCGTGTCAACAAGCTACTTGCGGATGCGGTTCGGGAGGTCGACTACGACAAACTGTCCCCACCGACCGGGACACGACTGAAGGTACTCCGGCTGTACTTAGCAGCTGGGACACCAATGAACACCCCCCAGGCAACCACTGCGCCAGCTCTGATGGTCTTCAAGTCAATGGACGAGGGCGCAAGGAGGGTCCTGGGCGCCATCGCACCGAGGACAGACCCCATAGCCGCCGCCACCGCGCTGATGCTCACGGTGACAAGGGCACACGGCGAGGGGGGCCCGGTGTTCATTTTGCCGTCTCCGCCGACCCTGACACTGCTGAACGTCCTGCTGGAGTGTCTAGACAAGACACCGGACCTCATTCGACAGTCTCCAGACAGGCGGTTGCTGTTTGCACAAGACCACCTTCTGCTGGGTGTCACATGTGGCGTGTGCGAAGCAAGAAGGTGCGGCATCAAGCATTAGCACCCCCGTACCGTCCCGTCCCGTCCCCATTTGTGCTCAGTGTGTACTTGTAAATATAGTGCATCGGTGGGGGGTCCCATACCTACAGAAACTCGCTCGCTCGCTCGCACGCAAGCAAGCAAGCACACATGAGCTCGAAACAGGGAGGACCTCCACTGCCAAAGGTCGTCCTGAACTTGAAGCTACGAACCAGCGACGGGGCCCCCGGGGGCCCCGGGGGCCCCGAGGCTCCCTTGGGCAGACCCTCCCTCAAAACCGCGGTGCCGGCAAAGGGCGACCCCACAACAAAATCCGGGTGCGCGACCTTCACGGGCCCAGAGAAGGGTCCCAGGGTTGTGATTTGGATGGCTGGCACCGGTCCCCGCGACGTCAACGAGTTGTTTTCTGCAACGGTGACAACCCGGGTCGGGGCCTCCGTCATCACCTTCACGGACCGCCGCCCCTTTGTGCCCTGGTTCTACGGCAACGACAAGCAGGAGGTCCACTTTTCCGAGTGGACCCCTGAGCCCTTTGCGGCGCCCTTGCTGGCGGCGACCATGTACAGCGACGCCGACACCGTGGACCGTGACAAGGTCTCGGCGCCCTTTGAGGTGGACTTGTCGGGGGTGGTGGCGGTCATTTTTGTGGGCCTGGACGTGGCCGCAGACAGCACCGTCACCGACCTGCCGTCTCGGAAGAATGACCCTTTGAGTGTCCAGGGCCTGTGCGGGGTCCTGTTCGTCACCCACCCCAGCGCGACCCCGGAGGCCACGGAGGCCCCAGCGGGCGCGGGGGGCCCAGGGGTCCCAGGGGGCCGCCCCACCCTGGTCTCTGGGGGTATCATGTTTCCCGGGATGCCTGATGCCATCACGGGGCACTTTGACCAGCCTGGGGGCCAGGAGAAGAAGAAGAGCTCGAAGAGCTCAAAGAAGAAGAAGCAGCAGGAGCATGAGGAGAAGGAGGCGAGGGACTTCACGGAGGCAAACCGAGACGCCGCGGTCTCTTTTCTGGCCCTCATGAACTGCATCGCACGGAACGCGAGGCGCCAAGGAGCCCTGGTCCGGGCCTGCGCCTTGACGGAGGGCTGTCTCATCAACGCACACCCACCCCCCACGACCCTGGACAACCCCACCTCCGCCCCTCGCATGTACCTGTTCACCCGGGAGTTCATTGTGCCCCTGCCCTGCTTCCAGCACGACGTCAAGGTGGACCAGAATGACAGACCCGCCCTTGCGTGGCTCACCCCCTCCCACCCCAACATGGGGGCCCTGGTCCTGAGCCACGTCCAGGACCTGGTCCTGTTTGACGTCGGAGACCGGGAAAAGGTGGACAAGTACCGCCCTCGCTACGTCAAGGGCGTCGCCGTGTCAGTGACCCACTTGGTGGCCCTGTGCTCCGAGTTGTTGGCACCGGACACCTGCGCCGAGGCATGCCTAAAGAGCGTCGTGGATGCAGCGGCGTCTGCGGACGCCACCGCGGCGGCGACGGCGTCCTCCTCCCGCGGCACCCGGTCCAAGGGCAAGGACACCGACGCGGACGTGGTCTTGACCCCCGCCCGATTCAAGGCCTTTGTGTTCTGGGGATTGACCTCGGCGGAGGCAGGCAGGGTGGCCCTCCTAATCACCCGCCTGTTCCCCGTCAAGGCCTGGCACCTGCCCATGTCCATCCCGGTCATGATGGCCGTGCTGGTGCACCACGCCAATGGCCAGGGCGTCACCCTGTCCCTCCTGAACTACAATGACGGCGATGTAAACCCAGAGCCCAAGCCCTGGTCTGACATTCTCGACCAGGCCACCTTTCAGTGCACCTGTGTGTTTGGGTTCCGCAAGGTGTACCAGCACGACCCCGCGTTCCTGTTGAGGGACTGCGTCTCCAGCATGCTGGCTGCAGAGTGGGCCGGCAGGGCCTCAGACCGCCAACAGGCCCAACAGTGCCTCCAGTTACTGGCCGCCTGCATCGTTGGCCTCCGGACCTACCTGTGGGCTGCCTCCTCCAAAAGACGGGGGCTGCCTTGGCTACTGGCCGTGCAACGGGTCAGGTCCTGGTTTGCAAAGGTGGCACAGGACGCCACAAGGCACCACTTCGACATCCCGGAGCTACTGGCGGGGTGCCTTGTCACGACCATGCTCACCCTTGACGACGCCGTGTTCAATTTGCACAGCGACCTGCACGGGGACATGAACCCTGGAGACTTGCCAAAGGAGCCCCTGTTGCGCAACAGGCGCCTCATGTGGAGGGAATCAAGAACCGACGCGGAGGCCGAGGCGGAGGCCAAAGCCTCGACTCGGCCCAGGGCCATCGCGGGCGCGGGCGAGGGCGCGGGCGCGGGCGCGTCCAGCGAGCAATCGAGACCCAGACGAAGTGGTCGGGCCAGGGTGGAAACTGAAGCCGCGGCCGCTGACCTGGAAGAGGAAGTGGCCGTGGACGTGTTTGGACCCTTGTTCAGGTGTCTGCACATGGAGCACTCTTCCAAGGAGCCAACCGGGTCCGCGACAAAGGTCCTGGACAAGACCCACTGCGACAGGGCCCTGTCCAGGTGCTCCAACGTGGGCGGGGAGCCCAATTCCCAGTCCCTGATGTCTGGTAAGTACGAGACGGAGCGAATGAGGGCCACCGGGAACAGTCTCCTCAAGGACCCCCTGGGGTCCACGCTCACCTTGGCCGCCATTGACGTCCCACCCGTGGCAGCGCTGTGGGTGGCGTCCCTCCTGTTCAACGCCACCTCCCTGGGGTTCCACTGCATGCAGGACACCCCACCCAAGTCCAGGAGGCTCCTGGGGGCACTGTGCCCCCCCATGCACCCCCTCATCGCCATCCCGGCGCTGGACTGCCTGGACCTCATGGAGGCCATGGTCCAGCCCATCGGCGTCCGCGACGACCGACAGGAGGCCCAGGAGCCCCTGGACATGGACCTGGACCTGGGCGTCTTGAACGTGACCTGCACCCGGGCAGGGCCGTGGGCATTTTGGGTGTCCCCAACCCACATTGAAAACTTGGACATCGCGACCCTGGCGCTGCAGACCACGGGCAAAATCTGCCTGCTCAAGAAGAAGGACCCCGACCAAGAGTTCGACAACATGTCATACTTCATCTCCTCTTGGAGGGAACGCACATTTGTGCACCCGGGCAAGGTGCGCGTCACGGACCCACTCTGGGAGTTCCTGGCCCCAAAGACCATCGAGGAGTACGTCCAAGACGAGGCCAAGGCCGCCCTGGAGGAGTACCACCACGAAAAGGACCTGGAAACCATGGGCAAGGTCAGAGCCTACGTCAAAGCCGTGATGGAGATGGCAAACGGCGCGTTTGGCACCGCGTACCAACCCATTCTCGCCAAGGGCGCCCAGACACGAAAGGAAAACGAGGAGAAGAGGAGAAAAGAGGCGGAAGAAGAGGGAGGGGCCGCGGGCGCGGGCGCTGGCGCTGGCGCTGGAGCCGGCTCCAAAATTCGCACGTCTGTCAGACTGCAGGGCAAGTACGCAGGACAGGGCAGGTATGGTGCAGCCCCAGAGGTAGCCCTCCCCGAAGAAGAGGACTTTGAGAAGGACGAGGACGACGACGAGACGGTCGTCCGGAGAACGCGGCGAAGTCGGCCAGACACCACACCACGGGACGGACCCCTCCCGGGAGAAGCTGTTGCGTCTGCAGCTGCGGCGGTCGTGTCCAGCATTCGCGAGGGAGTGTCAACAAGGTCCAGGAAGAGGGGGGAAGAGAAAGAGGAGGAGGAAGAAGAAGAGGAGGAGGAATACGACAGTGACGACGACAGCTCATTTGCAGACGACGAGGACGAGGACAGCGAGGACAGCGAGGACAGCGAGGGATTCCTCGTCCCAGAGGGCGGAGACGATGACTACGACGACGACGACGAAGACGGCGACGACGACGACGACGACGGAGCAGACGCGTAGTGCACGAACCGTATAATGTGTGTGTCGGTTTCACGAAAATTTCCGCGACGGTACCACCCACCCCCTGCATTGAAACTCCCCGCCACCTGTACCACAACCCTTTTGCCCACCCCACCCCCCTCCGTGTCCCGCCTTGAAATGCACCACCCTTGTACCGTGTCTCCGACGCCGAGTCCACAAGAGGCCACGGGGGCAGAGGTGTCCCAGCTACTACGGCAGCACCTGAGCACCCTGCCCGCTCTGGAGCCGTCGGTGGGGAAGTGGACTGCCATTCCCCCATCGAAAATGGACGTGGGCGGCGCCGTGGCCACCGCCCACTCCCTCATGGCGTCCCTGTGGTCCAAGTGGAATCTGTGCATTACCACCAGCGGGGTGGACCTGTTTTGGGAGGCGCCAGCCCCAGGCACCTTTTCCCCGTGCACCAACTTGCTGGCCCTGTCCGACTTTGGGAGGCCCGGGATGGAGGTCCTGGCCCGGGCACGCCTGCACTCAACCCCTGGCACCCTGTGGAAAACCCCAGGGCCGGACTCCATGGGGGACCGCCACGGCCTTCGGAACCCAGTGGACGTCCTGGGGAATGTGGACCGGGGGGGCCTGGCCCTCCTCGTCCTGCGCAGCTTGGCCGCGCAGGTGCTGAAGAAGGGACCCGGGGCCTTGTGCGAGTTCGCGGAGGCGGTGCCCGTCGCCTGGAGGAACGTGGTGGCAACGGTGCCCCCGGGGGTGCCGCCGGACACCCCCGCCCTGTCCAGACTCCGTGACGACCTCGGGGTCCTCACGGGCAACATGAGCACGTGGCGGGTCTGGCTGCAGCAGGGGGTGGGGCCCTTGGTGGCTGCCACCCCCATGTGCCAGGTAAAGGTGCTGGAGGCCATGGTGGCGGAGCGAGGGCTCAGTGGGGAAGCCGCGGTCAGAGGACTGTGGGCCCAGGCCTGCATGCGAGTCCACGTGCCTGCGACGGTCCGTCCCAAATTAGAGCCACGCGCCCCCCACGCGGACGCGTCCGCGGACGTCCACCCCTGTGTGTCAACGGTCCGTCAAACGCTGGCAATGGACCGGGACCCTCTTCACCACCTGGTGACCTCGGCCCTCAATCCCAGGGAAGCCCCGCCCGGGACCATGACCCCCGGGCCCGACACCTGGGACACCCCCTACGTCATTGCTGTCCCGGAGGTATTCATGCCCCGACCCGGGCCTGGGCGATACGACGCCCTCATGTTGGCCTTGATGGACACCTACGGCGACAACCTCCGTGGCGGACCGGACTGTGCGGAAGGCGGGGGCGGGGGCGACGACGAGGACCCCGGAAACGGTGACGGTGACATGATCAAGCAGGCCTGGGAAACAACGTCCCAGTACGCAGTTACCCTGTTTACGGAGCAGGACAGACAGGCACTGTTCTGTGGCACCCTTGTCCCCTGTGACACGTGGGAAGGGCGGGAGGACTGCTCAAAGGCCCCCCTGTGTCTTGCTCAGCGCTTTTTTGGGGCCAATGCCCTGCGCGACCTTGGGAAGGAGGGCCCCTGTCCAGCGTCCCCTTTGCCCGAGGCGTGCCCCAGCCCGGGTCCCAGTCCACTGCCTGAAGACGAACGACTGGTCACCGGCCCCGCCTTGATTGTCACCATGGGGCTGAAGCGAGCGGCGGTGTCCGCCCAGGCGGCCCTCCGGGTCTTTATGTGTGCGGCGGACACGACCCCGGACGTCCTGGCGTACGCCATGAAGGACACCGCCACGGTGGACACCCACTCCATCACCGCCTCGTCCGGAGCCAACCTTGTGGTCCTCCCAGGGACGTGGGTGCCACAAGGACCCGGGGACCCACGGCGACTCACCCACAGCAAGGCCCACGACGCGACCCGACTGTGCTCCCTGGTTGGGCTCAGCATCGCGACCCAGTCCCCCTACCAACTGTCCTCCGCCCTGGTCCAGGGCAGTCCTGGGGTGTTCTGCACCACCTTCGCCGCCATGTGCCACCCCTACCTCAAAGCCGACCTGTTCTTGGTGTACGCAGACAAGGTGCGACGGGCCCTGCTGCAAGTGAAGCCCCTGTGCCCCACGTGGTTGTCGTCCCCCGCACTGGCCGCCTTCTGCACCTCCGTCCAGGTGCTCATGACCCTGTACCTGGTGTCAGAGGTGGTGGTCCTGTGCCGGGTGGGGCCCCCCGCCCACCTCTTGACCCCCGGGGACTGTGTCCGGGTCGGGGTCTTGTTCCTGCGGGAGGTGTGGCACACCTTGGAGTCCCCCTCCCCGCAGACGCTGCAGGCCGGGGTGGAGGCGGTGGCGCACCTGTGTCGGGCCCCGTCCACCCACGCAGGCGTGGGCGCCGTGGTGTCCCACCTGGCCTTCCTCACCCTGGCCATTGCGCGCCTGGGCAGGGAAGACAGGGGGTCCCCTGGTCCCCTGCCCGCGGTGATCACGGACACGTGGACCGCAGTTCGGCACGCGGGCCTCGTCTTCCTCGCCTTCCAGTTGCAGCCGCCTCGGCTGTCTGCAGAGGTGGTCGTGGCGGCATCCAGGGCCGTCCGCAGACGCCTGGCTGGTCAGCGCATCCCGAGGGACATCGTGGCAGTGGCGTGTCGCCTCAATGTCGCCGCTGCCGCGTGCCAGGAGGGCCGCAGTGGCCCCGTGGGCATCAGCCCCGGGGACAGTCCCACGCCCCTGTTCCGGCCCCAAGTCCAGCTGGCGTTGAGTGCGGCCCTGCCCAAGGACCTACCCTCCCTGGACATCACAGCCGCCATGGCGCTTGCGTGGGTCCCCTGGAGGGGGGTCCACCTGCACCTGGACGCCGCCAATGGCCCGGGGTGGAGGTGGGCCACACCCCCCACGTCCGCCCTGTGCCTCGCGTCCTTTGCCGTCCAGCTGGATGCAGAGCCTGGGGGCGGGACCCCCTGGGTCCAGGGCGCGCTGCAGACCCCGGTGTTTCCCTTGGTGCTGTTCCTGGCGTGTGTGGCGGTGGGGGCGGTGGCCCACGGGGACCAACCCCACGCGGACACCCCAGAGGTCTTCGTGGCACCAGTGTGGGCCTGGATTGCCAGCGCCGTGGGTGTGCCCTGGCCCACGGTACTGGCGTGGGCCACACGATGCGTGGCACACCCGCCCACTGCCCTCGCCGCGGTGGACGTCTTGAAGACAATGGTGGCCTGTGTAACATGTGCAGGAGGGTGGGAGGCACTGTGGACCGCGGGTACCATTGGGCAAACGACCCAAGCCCCCCCCAGGGCCCTCACCTGGGTCAGGAAGTTTGTGGAACAAGTGGTGGACCCAGAGACCCGGACAGACACTGAATTCCCTGACCGTCTCAAACTCGCGGTTGTCACATCCGGGGGTCGGCCCCTTACACTGCGCAGAGCCGGAGCCGGAGCCGGAGCCGGGGCGCCCGGCCCAGAACCGGGACCTGAACCCTCTTGGGGGTGGGTCGTTGAGACCCGTGAGGCACTGGTTGCACCAGAGGAGGCGTCAGCGGCTCCGTGGGCGATGCTGGAGGCTCAGGGCCCAGGTCCGGGTCCTGGCCTGGGCCCCTGTCAATTCCCAGGAACCCTGGGGCAGTTCGCGGCGGCAAAGAGCAGACGCCCAAGGTCAAAGGCGGGCCCACGGCCCCTGGTAGGCAACCCCTGGGGCTGTGACGCCCCCGGCTCTGGGTCGTCCCTGTTCAGCCCCGCGTTGCTGCCGTGCAGTGTCCTGGAGACGGAGGTGGGCTGGTTTGCACCACGCCCCGGGGACCGGGGCTGGACCCAAGGGACACCTGTGGCCCCGAGCGATGTGCAGCCCCTGTTGGACCTGCTACGGACCCTGACCTTGGCAAGGACCTGCACTCGCCAAGCCCCCGAGTGGGCCCCAGTGGAAACCGCGTCCCACCCACCCGCAGAGGCCCTGGTGTCGGGGTTTACTTGGGCCCACCCAAGACTGCCCACCCTTGGGGCCATGCTGTGGCCCCTGGACGAGGAGGAGGGTGGGGTCCTTGCCGCTGCCACGGGCATGTACGGAGTGTGTGCCGACCCATCGACTCCAGACCTTGGGGTGTCTCCCCGAGACCTCACCCCCGTGTGCCTTGAGCCCTTTAGGCACCACGCAGACACCCTACCCCTGGACGACACCAAGCTGGTGGCCCCCTTTTGTGCACCCACCCCAGACCTCTTGATGGCCATTGCTCGGCACTGCGACCCCATCATGACTTGCATAACCACCGTGTCCGTCTAATGTATGGCGCACGGTTCTCGTTGTTTCCGCAAAGGGGTTGCCGCGTCTCTGCGCAACCATGCACACGGGAGCAGGGTTTGTTCGAAAGACGGTAACCGCGGCGCCGCCCGGGCCCGGGCCCCAGGCCTCAAGTAGGTCCGTCGGGGCAGGGGCAGCCCCGGCCCCGGCTCCAGCCCCGGTCCCAAGCCCAGGGGCAGCCTCGCCCCCAGTGACCCCGTCCCTGGGTCCCACGTTTGGGCGGAGGGTGGTCATGTCCACGTCTGACCGTGGCTTTTTCGCGCCGCAGCCGACCCCTGCAGGACCCGCCCCCGTGGAAATCGCCAAGGGGAAAAAGAGACAGGCCTTTCAAATGTGCCCCCTGTGCTTGGCCCTCCCGGGGGTCGGCTGCACCTGTGCCCGCGACTTGTCCACCAATGACCTATTCCTCAGGGACTTGGCGTGCCGGGTCGTCCCGGACGCCGCCCCCGGCCCCCTGGCCACCGAGTTGGCCACGGACATGGTGGAGTTTGCCATTTACTTTGCAAAGGCGGAGGAGGCAGAGCGCAAGGGTGGACCCGGGGCCTCTGGGGACGAGGGGGGCCCCGAGTCCAACTCCTGGATTCTGCCCCGGTCTGGGAAAAAGAAGCGCTTCCCCGTGTCCTGCCACGAGGCCTTTGCGGTGTTGACCAGGTCCCTGTACAGCTCAGGGGACAGGCGGTGGAAGTCCATCTGCATGCTGCCCCCCACCCATGCCAGCTTCCCACAGGCCAAGTGGATCACAACGGCGGGCGGCGCCTCTGGGCCGCCCCTCTGCCCCGTCATTGACATCCAAAACACGGTGAAGGACCTGTGCGGGCCCGCCCTGCTGTCCGGGACCCTGGGGGAGTGGATGGTGGCCGTCATTTCCAGTGGCTTGCTCCTTCGAATGACCAGGCCCCTGGACAAGTCCGGGTTTCGAGTCGTGTTTTGCCCAAGTGCCGCCTTTACAGGGTCCACCTCGTTCATTGTCCCTGGGCCTGGGCCTGGGCCCGAGGCCCAGGCCGAGGCCGACTCTGACTTTGAAGACGCCATTGACCCCGACGACCCCGATTACGCACCCATGGAACCAAGCTTCTGCCACCTGCCGCGCCCGCCACGGAGCAGGGGCGAAGTGTCCACTCCTACCCCACCCGGGGCTACTCGGTTCCGGTTGCCCCCGAGGGCCTTTATGGTCACCATCACCCCCAAAACCATGGAGGGTGCCTTTGGGTGCCTGGCACAGCGCACTGAAATCATCACCACCGCAGACCGGACCATCGTACCCCAGCTGGACATGCTGGAGGCGACGTCCCGGGCCATGTACGGGGACAGGTACTTCACGGGCAACGACGGCCCCCTGGGTGTCGTCACCAGTTGTGGCGCCTCCACCTGGGTACCCTCCATGAAGGTGGACATGCGGGACCGGGTCCTGAGCTCCGTGTACTTGACCGCCACCGAGGGGGCGGCGTTTGTCAAGGTGCCGCTAGCATCACATGGCCTGGACAGGGCAGCCCAGGGACGGACAGAGGCCGCGGCCATCGCCTCCGCCACGGCTGTGTTCAAGGAGGTGCTGCAAAGCCACTCCTCGGTCGTCCCAGGGGTGTCCCTGCAGTTGGTCAAAAACGGGTCCGCGCTGTGGGTCGTCGCCATGTTCCACTTGAACACCCTGCACTACCAAGAGGCGGTGGCGTGGTGGAGGCGGACCCCGGACGAGGAGTTGGCCAAGGTGTCCCTCCCCACCTTTGTGTGCCGGACCCTGAAAACGGTGCAGGCCCTGAACTCCATCGCCAACATGGCCATCAACGGCTTCGTCCCGGGCCTCAGGGTCCACTCCAGCACCTGCGAGACGTACCAGTGGAACACCATCCACTCCGGCAACATCAACATTCGGTGGAAACAAATCTCGCTGTTCAATGGCGTGTTTGCACCTGCCCACCTGCCCGGAGGGGCCCTTAACTGCGTAACGTGGTTTGGAAGGAACGTCGGGTGGCTAAAGGCCTTTGGCACATCGACCCCTGGAGACGACAGTGGCACAGACACGTCATTTGGCACCCCCGCTGGGGCAGGAGCCGGAGCCGGAGCCGGAGCCGGAGCCACCACAGTGGCACCCAAATCTCCCATGTGTGTGTGCCCTGCTGTGCTGGGGGGACCCATGGCACTGACTGACATCCCAGAGCACATTCCAGACACAAAGAGGTCTTGTGACATTGAGATCGTGGTCACCGCAAACCGGGCAGAGGCCCAACTGCTTGGGTATCCAGTGCCTGCCATGGACTCAGAGACGATGGCCCAAATTCTAGGAGCCCACCCCATGTATGCTCCGACTTCTCTAAGGAACCCAAGTGTCGTCACCCACAGCCCCAACGCCTTTGTCACCGTCTCTGCTATTGTTGTTGCCGTGTAACGTGTGCACGCACCCCCCCCCCCTTCTCTC
>Ga0214921_10008130_pt1 | contig 13725 bp, 21 predicted proteins | sample LL1505_MetaG_FD_177992 | JGI IMG/M metagenome (GOLD analysis project Ga0214921, IMG submission 177992) | Freshwater microbial communities from Lake Lanier, Atlanta, Georgia, United States - LL-1505 | ecosystem: Environmental > Aquatic > Freshwater > Lake | place: USA: Georgia | collected... | reverse complement strand
TCCTTCACATTTATCTCCAGCACAATTTTGTGATTGATTCTTATCTAATAAATTAAGTTTAATACTAGAACTTTGTTTTGCCAAATTAAAAAATTTTTCCCATTCTTGAACACTACTCCATCTAATAGAAGTACTGCATATATTTGTATCGCCACACGGAATCGTATTATAACAATAATTAGATTCTTGTGTTTCATCTGAATTAAAAGTACAACCATCAATACCATCACAGGAAATTGGGTCTATACATTCATCTGTCGGAGGATACTCAGGTCCATAATGATGATCCCATAAACAGTCTATTATTGTTTTAATATTTATTGGATTATTACAACTTGAATCATTTACTTGTTTAAAAAAAGCATAAGCGGTTTCGCTTGGGCCACTAAAACCTGAATTAGGATTAGCTGAAAATGAATTAAAATTAACATTACTATCATTTAATGAATAAATTATAATTCTTCCATATTCATCGACTTTATAAAAAAATGAACCAGAACTACTAGAAAATCCTGCCCCCCAATACGTTTCTCCACTTAGACTACAATCGACAGTAGTAAAAAAACTACTATTACCATTAGTAGTAAGTTTAGAATAAAATTTACCATACCTTTGAAATCCAGTCATATTAGACGAAGCTGATGCTCCAACACTTTCAAATATGAATCTATTATTAAAAGCGCATCCTCTACTTCCATCTTTTTTATCTAGAATAATTGCCATATTAATATATTACACTATAATATATTAATTAATATTACACTTAGGATGTTTTTTGCCTTTTCTTTTTTTACTCCATTTATTAAAATATTGTTCTTGTATTGGATCAGATCCAAATTTTTGCTTTCTCTGCTCAGATAGTTCTTTGCTTCTATCTATTATATCACCATAGTTACCCTTTTTGTTTTTAGTTTTATCAATAAATTCTTTATCAGTAGTAAAAGCATTCATTGATTCTGGAATAGTAGCTTGAGGCACAGTAAATACTCTATTCCATTTTAAACCATTTTTATCAGTATACTCATGAATATCATGAATACTTTGAATTATTTCAATGGTCTGTTTAGTTTTAGGATTTTGATAAATATATTGAGGCATTTATTTCAAATGATTTAAAATTTGATCGGCCATATTTTCAGATGAGAATTGATCTTGTAATTTTAATCCATTAGTATTAACAGAATTAATTCTTACTTGTTCTATTGCTTTTTCACATCCAGCAATAAACTCATCTTCATCAAACGTAAATATATTACCTTGATTAAATGGTTGATCTTTTCTAAAGAACATATTATCATATGCTTCTATTTTTTCAGAAGGATTAACAAGAATTGAATTGTCTTTATTAGCCCAACTCTTATATCCATTAACATCAAGTACTATAGCATACTTACCAAGAGCTACAGATTGAAATTCTGGTAATCCCCAACCTTCACCACCACTCATACCGATTACAATATCAGCACTATTAAGATAATCATTGTACAATGCATTTTGTCCCATAAATCCCAAGAATTGAATATTAAAATAATTCTTATTATCTAATACTTGACCAATTAGTGCAGATTGATCTTCTGGTTTTAAAAATGTATTATAAATAGAACATTGTAAAGCATATCTTTTATCGTTACCATACTTCTTAATCCATGCAGATAGTACTTTCTTATGATTTTTTCTTTTCTCTAGTTTACCTACTAGATTAAAAGTTATTCTTTCGCCATTAGAGTATGCTTTATTAGTTTTACTGAAATTATACTTATCAAATGCCAATGGACAATAGTATACATTATCACATCCTAAAGATTTGAATATATTAACTGTATATTCTGAACTAAATAATACTTTATGATTATTCTTTACAACATTAACTTCTTCTTTTGTTGGAGAATCTAATTCATAGAAAGATAGTAAAACTTGCTTATTACTATAAGACTCAAGAGATCCATTTAAATGCCATAACTTAAAAGAAGGATCATTTCTGTTATGTTTAGAATAGCTTTTATTGATTGAAGATTGAATCCAATCAACAAAAGATTGATCTATATTTGACTGAGTAGATAAATCAATATTATTTCCAATAGGAAAAATATTTATATTTTGGTTTCTTTTATGTAACTCTCTCAAAAAGAGATTACTGATTTGTCCAAAACTTACTGGATTTATCGGTACATTAACAGTCAAACTCATAGGATGTCATCTTCATCCTCTTCAACAACTGCTGCTACTGGAGCTTTCTTTGTGAAAGTGTTAGTTGGAGTTTTACTTACAGGGGCACTAGTTGTAGTAGTTGCACCTTCTTTATTTAGAGGCTTAGATACATACATTCTATAATCTGGAGCTTTTTCATTTGTCTTCTTGCTATTAGCAAAAACGACAACTTCAATTCTTTGACCATCATGATCATTAATATATCCAGATAGGAATGACATTCCAGCTTTACTTTTTTTCTTCCATAGAGCACCAAGCTCTTGATTTTTGTTTGTATTTTGATTTGTATTGTTCATAGTTTATAAATTGTACAATATATATTATATTTTGTCAAAACAATTTTTACTCTTTAACTTATTCTTAAGGAAATCAATTGTTTTATTATGGATATTAATAGCTGTTTGAGTACTAATATTTAATTTCTTGCCTATTTTAGCCCAAGAAACGTTCTTTTTATCTTCAAAATATCTCATTTTGAATATTTGTTTGGCTCTTTCATCTTGCATGTTTTCAAGTAATTCAAATATATAATCTTTAAATTCATGAAAATTATTATTTTTAAACTCTAAGCCTCTTTTCTCAATAATGAAATTAAGATCTTTATTATCAAGTGCAATGTATTTATGGTTTTCATTAATACTATTCAAACATTGGTATCGGATTTGATTATATAACCAAGTAGAGAATTTACAGTTTTTAGTTTCATCATAAGATATAGCAGATTTATATACCATATAATCCTTACTATTAACTACATCATCAACACATACTCCAGAGGACATAAAAGCGTTATTATACTTTTTATATATATTAAAACATAGTCCTGCGTGACGATTAATTAGTTCTCGCAAACTATCCTCATCATTCTTTTCTTTGATATTCTTTACTAGAATTTCATCATTTTGTATCATACTCATTTTTGTATTATCCTTTCGTAAATGTTTTTTAAATTTTTCTGCATTAGTTCGTATAGACAATTTGTATCTTGGCAAGTTTCCCAACATATATTAAAATCCGCAACAACTTTTAGTTTGTTATCATTTGACTTTTCTTCTATATTGGCTGGTGGCACTAAACTTCCATCATCTAATCTTCTTGATAAATGAATAAGTACTCCACTGTGAGACTTTAACCATGAATATTCATCATCTTTATATTCTATATATCTTACGTCTGTAACGACTGGTATAATATTATTATTTATTAAATCTAGAACTTTAGGATCTAATAATGAAGTCCAATACTTACCTTCCGTCTGCATTCTTCTACATTTGCCATAAGCAACCATAAGAGGTCTAATCAATTCTTTATCTGAACCATCACATTTTAATAAATCTATTTTAAACTTTTCTTTAGTAAAATCATTTAATTCAAGTTTTAGATCATCAGCAAAAGCTAACCTTTTAGTTTTAATATGTTTTTCTTCTAGATACCTATTCAGTAAGGAGTAGAAAGTATCCTTACCACATCTAGCAACTCCTGTTATTCCTATTATCATTTTTTATTCTCCGTTGTAAGTTGGATTATCCGAACTATTAAAACTTTCGCCATTATATTTTATATTAGCAGATGATTCTGTATCATTATATTTAGTTTTACTATAATCATAAGTTTTCTTTTGATTAAGAATACCAGTTTTAATATCTTTTACAGCAATCCCAGCATCTTCAAATGGTTTTGTAAAAATAGTTTGATTTGTACCATGAGTATATGTTTTATATATTTTTCCATTATCTTTAATGATAAAATCTGGAAAAGGTTTAGAGAACATAGTGTTATTTGTTCCATCATTGTAGGTCTTGTATACTTCTATACCTCTAGTAGTGGTTCTGTATTTATAATCTTCAAAAGGTTTGTTGAATATACTTCCATGAGAAGAATTAGTAGAACCGCTGTCATATTTATAAGTTCTATAAACTGAACCTTCTTGGCAATAACCAATACAAGGAATTAAAGCTGTCATAACTAATATTTTAATGTTCATATTTTTGAATATCGATATTGTAGAATTTAAATATTTCTTTTGCTGTTGCATCTTTTTCATAGTCCTCCAAGTATACCACACTTTTAATTCCATAAGCAATAATATTCGTAGCACAACTTGAACATGGCAATAAAGTAGAAGCTAGTAAATACGGCTCATCGCCTCTTTTAACAAGAGACAAAGCATTTGTTTCTGCATGTATCATATACTTTCTTCTATTATCTCTATCATCAAAAAAGTTTTCATTAATATTAAATTTTGGAAGTAACCCATTATATCCTATTGATAATACTCTTCCGTCTTTATTCAAGATACATACTCCAACCTGTTTGTATGGATCTTCTGATCTTTCTGACCAAATTTTAGCGGTTTCTATAGCGCAATCAATAAATGATTTTCTCATTTCTTTCTGCTCCATAATACAGCTATAATAAGTCCAGATATAATATAAATTGCAGTTATCATATTTTTATTATATACTTTTATTTTTTTAAGTCAAGAGGTATATTTTATCTTGACCTTTTATAAAAAACAATATAATATATTCAATATGGATAAAAACTTTAAAGAAGCTCTCAGTTACGATGATATTTCACTACTACCGAACTTTTCAGATATAGCATCTAGGAAAGAAGTAGATACCAGCACAAAGATTTCAAGAAATCATACTATTAAAATTCCAATTGTTCTTTCTCCAATGGATACAGTATCATCTGTAAAATCATGCATTAAAATGAATAAGCTTGGTGCAGTTGGAGTTCTACATAGATTTATGTCGATTGAAGATCAAGTTTCTAAAGCCAAAACAATTAAAGATGAAAGTAATTTTTGTGTTACTGCAATTGGTCTCAAAGATGCAGAAGAAAGAATAAAAACTACTAGTGCTTTTACTGATATTTATTTTCTTGATACTGCTAATGGTTTGGCGAAGAACGTAGAAGACTTTCTTAGATGGTATAAAACATCTGGTTTCACTCAAGATGTTATAGTTGGAAATACCTTAACAAAAGAAAGCGTTTATAGATTAGCTAATCTTAAAGCAGATGGTTTCAGACATTTAATTGGTCCAGGGTCTATGTGCTTAACTCAAGTAAAAACTGGAATTGGATGTCCGAGTTTAACTGGAAATTACTATGCTTGGATTGCTATAAGAAATTGGGAGCTTTCACAAGTAGATTTATTTAAACAAGATAAGCCTAATCCATCTCATAGACCAAGTATTCTTGCAGATGGTGGAATTAGATATCCAAAAGATCTAGTTAAAGCTATTGCTAGTGGATGTGATGCCGTTATTTGCGGTAGAATCTTCGCTGGATTAGCTGATGTTATTGATGATGAAAATATCATTGAAATAGATGGCAAGAGATTTGCTAAATACAGAGGAATGGCAAGTCAAGATGTAGTAGAAGATTATGACTTGTATGATGGAACTAAGAAGAATCTATTTGTTGAGGGTGATAATACTTTAATTCCAATCATTGAAAATAAATCTATAGAAGATGTAGTATACGATTTTACAAATGGCTTAAGAAGTGCTATGAGCTATCTTGGTTTTAGAAAATTACAAGATATGCGTGGAGGCTTGTGGGATAATACTATAAGAGCAGTTAGAAATAGTCCTAACAGCATGTATGAAGGATTTGCACACGGAAAAATAGATTGACATTATTAAAAATAAGGAGTAATATAATGAATATGAGTAAAGAAAGAATGAATGTAAATAAAAGAATGCTTGGAAAAAGAGTAATTGTAATTTCTGATCATTTAAAGATGAATTTTTGGTATGGAGTAGTAGAGTCAGTTATTGATGGCTCTCATTTCCTAGTAAAAAATCATGAAGGTGTAAATGAAAAAGTTAGTATCTTTGATATCAGATCTTTAACAGATAATATTTTTTAATATGTCAGAAGAAATCAAAGAGCAAAATCAGCAAGAAGTTAATTTAGATCAATTTCGCCCATATGTAAGAGCATTTGAAGGCGCACCAATTCATAGAATTGCTCCAAAGATGCAAAGAAATGATATTTGCTCAATAGAGAGTAAGAAGTTTAAGAATTGCTGTGGTAAAGATGGACACAACTATTGCAAGAGATTGTTTAATCAGTTCGTTGAAGCTACATTAAAGAAAGAATTAGAAGAAAAAAAGAAGTTAGAAGCTCAAGAGCAAACTCAACAAACACCATCTAATATTATTATCTAATAATGATAGATCATGCAGATATAATTTTTGGTCTTGCTTGGGGAGATGAAGGAAAAGGCAAAATAAGTAATGCAATATCTAAAGATTATGATATGGTTTGTAGATGGAATGGTGGTCCAAATGCAGGTCATACAGTTTATATCAATGATAAAAAATATAAAACTCATATTATTCCTTGTGGAGTTTTCCAAAATAAACCTAGCATCATTGGTCCAAATTGCGTTATCAATGTTGATAAATTCTTTGATGAAATAGAATATTTGGAAAAAGAAGGCTTTGATACTTCTTTAATTAAAGTTAGTCCTAAAGCTCATATTATAACTGAAAGACATATTCAATATGATCTTAAATTTTTAAAATCAAAATTAGGGACAACTGGACAAGGCATAGCTCCAGCTTACTCAGATAAAATGTTAAGAATAGGCAAGTTAGCAAAAGATTATATTGATAAAAAATACATATGGGATGGAGAGCTATTTGGTAAAATTCTTTGTGAAGGTGCTCAAAGTTTTTGGTTAGATATTAATTATGGAGATTATCCATATGTTACAAGTAGTGAAACTTTGCCATATTCTGCTTGCTCTTTAGGTTTTAGTCCAAAAAAAATTAAAGATATTATTGGAGTTGCTAAGATTTATGATACAAAGAGTGGAGTAGATCCGTTATTTTCAGAATCATTATGGGATGATGAACATCTAACCAAGATAATTGGACTTGGAAAAGAATTTGGATCAACTACGGGCCGTAAAAGAATAGTAAACTGGCTTAGGCTTAATCATCTTAAACAAGCTATTAAAGCTTCTGGTACTACTAAATTAATCATTAATAAATGTGATATTATTCAAGATATTAATAAATATAAGATTATAACAGATGATGAATATGGTCCAAGCCATATAGATTTTATTGATTTTACTTCTATGAAAGAGTATATTATTAATGAACTTAAAGATTATTGTGAAATAATATTCTCTGGTAATAGAAATGGCATTTAAATTAATAAAGTCTCAAAATCAATTTAAAAAACACATAAGTAACTTTAAAAGTAGTTATTTAACTTTACCGCATAATCCCAGCGTAAATGAACCAGATCAATATCCTTGTCTTTGTCATACTTATATTAATAATGATATAAATGGATTAGGCGCAAAAAATATATTTGTATATAAGGAAGATTTTAAATTATTCAAATAACTTGGACCCGCGCAGAGTTGAACTGCGGTCTTTTAAAAATCTAAATTAAAATACTACAAGTTTAGATCTTTTTATTTTTAGCTTTGTATAGATAAAGAACAAACATACTCAGCGATTTTATTTTTAATACTTAATATTAATAGAATGAAAAAACTATCAATAATAAGACATCTAATTACGCAACTATCCAATAGATGTGTCAAGGTAGTCACGCTGTAGAACTTAGGCTACAGAAGCGGTCATCTCGACAAGAGAAGCTCTTGCACAAGTATGACCTTTATATTTAGCTGTTTTGGCAGTTAATATAATTGAAACTTTTTAAGGAGTCCACGATTCAACCTCCACCTGCATTTTAATTTCAATTTATAAAATCGAAACCAATTCGGGCCCAATGTTAAAGAACTATATTTTATATTATTACACTTTTATTATATTTTCAAGTTTTAAATATTGACTTTTATAGATATTTAATATATGATTATTGTATGGATAAAATACTTAATTTATTAGATCAAGTTATACAATATAATATTTATTTAGATAATAAGACAAAGAAGGATCTCGAAACTGGAGAGTCATTCACAGTTTATCATCTTAAACTTATCAAAACATTAATCGAGGAATATGAGAAAAAGTAAACTTAAGAAAGCTCAAGAAGTTATAGAGAAGTCTCAAGTTGTTTTCGCTACTTGTGAATGGATAGAAAAAGAAGGAATGCAAGCCATAGATATACTGGATGAAATTGAGAAAAAACCTTGGTCTTTAGAAAATGAAAAATTAAAAGAAGAAACTTTAAATAAATTAAAATTCATTATTGCAAAAAGTCAAATAGAGTTCCAATATATGGATGAACTCGAAAAAGAAATAGAGATTTTAAATAAAAAAAATAAAAAAGTGTAATTATTCTTGTGAAAGAGGCAATAGCTTTATGTCAGGAATTTACTAATAAGATTTCTTTTAAAAAAGAAGAGCAAAGCATATTAGTGAGTCTAGAGCATAAATACTTTGAAGACCTTTACAAGCAGTTAAAGAAAATAGAATTTGTTTTAGTTATGAAAAATGACTCTAGAGATTTTACTACAGCTGAATTTGTAAGGCTTGATCAAAATGGTCAATAATGAGTTTTTTAAATACAAATATCCCACCGATAGAATGTTTTGTTCGGGGCAATTACTTAAGAAATCAAAAAGATAGTCACGATAAGTATTTTTCATGTTTAGTTTTTGGAATTACAAGTATTCCAGGCCAAGTACCACTTTTTAATTTTCTAATGGAAGATGGAGGCATTTGGTGGCATGCACCAATTAGTGCATTTTGTAAAAAACCAGATATCAAAGAACAAGATTTACATGAATTAGAGTTATGGGATAGTTTTAGTTATCATATAGCAGTAACAACATTTTATGTTTTAAAGAATAAAAAAATGAAGTTTTTGTCTAGAAATGGAGAAGAGTATTTTGGAACATATTTATTTACTTTAGATTGGGCGCATAGTGATTATAATGAAGTTAATTTTGGATTTAGTGAACATCCAGATCAACATAAATGTGGGCATGTAATAGAATTAAATAATGGTAATTATGCTATTCAACCTAATAATCGTATTAGAGTATACGATCCTAGTTTTATTACAAAACCTAACCAAAATCTCATAGAACGTAAGGTAAATACCAATATTTGGACAGTAGAAAATAGCCCTAAATTTATGACAGAAGATTCCGATAATTATGAATATGGTGTAAATAAGATTAATGAATAACGAAGGGCTTATTTTTCCTAAATTAACAGAAAGACAAAAAGATCTCTATTTAAAGATTATTGTTAATTTAAATACTTATGGTTATTTTGATCGTGGATTAGGAGCAAATGGAATAGCTTATGCAAGTGCATCTCAAAACCCATTCAAAGATCAAGGAATAGATTGTGAAAATTGTGCGTTTTATTATCTTGAAGGCGACGCACCAAGATGTGAATTAATTCAAGGAGCAATTGAACCAGAAGCAATTTGTAAATTTTGGATTGTTAGTGATGAAGATATCAAGAAAGAATCTCAAGCAGCTTTTAAAGTTCTTAATAAGAAAAATAAAACTTTTGAAGCTACATACAGATTGGATGAAATTAAAGAAAAATAAATTTTGGAATTGGAAATCGAAAACATTACTAGTTGGGCTTGCATTAATCGTATCTTGGATCTCCTGCTTAAAAATTGGATTTGAACTTAAAAAATATAACAATATAACAAATCTTCCAAATTCTTGTTTTATTGACTCAATGATTTATGCATCTCAATGTAATCTTCTTTTAGTTACAAATAGTGAGATATGGAATAGTGTTTATGGCTATACATTTCATTATAAAGACGATAAAGAAAATCTACTTGGTCATGCGATTTGTGTTTTTGAATATAGAAATAATTTATGGGTATATGATCCTAATTGGGGCACATCACCAATATGCCAAATCGGAGATAAAAAACAATATAGACAAAAAATAAGATTGTATATTAATGAGCATTACCCTATAATAGTTGTAGAGGACTTCATGTTAAACGACTGGACATACGTTCAAAAAATAAAGAAAAATAAAATGAACAATTCATATAAAGAAGTGTCTATACATTTAGATGAAAACAAGAAGGAGTAAACTAATATAATGAAAATAAACCTACTAAAAGGGTTACTAAGAAGCACAGCCGCAAAATTAATTGCGGCTTTTTTAATGTCTGGAGCTGTTCAAGAATCTCAAGCAGTTGTATATTTATGGAATAATACTGGAAGTAATTGGACATCTGGAACAAGTTGGACAAATGGCGTGCAACCATCATCAACAAGCTCTAGTACTACAACAGATGATATTCAATTTGGAAACTATGGAGCAAATAACAATACAGTCTTATTAACTTCTACTAGAGCCGCAGCAAGCATGGCATTCCTAACTAACGCTAATGCATATACTATTAATAGTTCCACTGGCGCTCAAACACTATCAATAAGTAAAGGTCTTACTAATAACTCTACAGCTACTCAAACATTTAATATATTAGTAGAAAATGCTAATGCTAGTAATACTTGGTATCAAACTTCTGGTGGAAGTTTAATATTTAATAATTCTGTTGGTTTAACAACTGCATCTTCTAGTACAGCTAGAACATTGACTTTAGCTGGTGGTGGCACATTCACTTTCAATGCTGGTATTACTCAAGGATTATCTACTGGTGGAAAATTATCAATTAATAATGCTGGTGGAATTGTCAATTTGAATGCTGCAAATACAATGGGTGGTGGAACAGTAATTACTGCTGGTACAGTTAATATTGCTAATTCTCAAGCATTAGGTACGGGTATTGTTGAGCTAGGTGCAACGACTGGAACTACTTATGGAAATAGTATTTTAAATAACACTAAAGGTTCTGCTTTAACATTAACAGGACTTACAGGAATATTATGGTCTGGAACAACTCCAGCTGGAATTCAAATTGGAACATCTTCTAGTACAGCTGCAAATAATATAGATTTTGGTAACGGATTAGTAACGGCAACTACATCTCGACAAATGAATATTGCTGGGACAGGAGTTACGATTTCTATGGGAACATTAACTACAACAGGCACAGGCAATGGTTACACATTCCAATTTGATGGTATAGGAAATACAATTGACTTAGATGGTTGGAAAATCAGTTCAGCTGCTACTCCTTCACAAAATGTAATACATCAATTAAAAGGCACAGCTAATTTGAACATGGGTACGATTGAGAATGGCACAGCAGGGTGGGTGAATGGCATTGAAGTCAATGGTGGAGGTGTTAATAGGTTTACTGGCAACAACACCTACACAGGAACAACTTCATACTTGAATGGAAGTAATATTGTCACTGGAGACAACAGCGCTGCTACAGGTGCAGTTTCAGTTGCAGGTACTTCTGGTTCAGGCAAAATGCCTTATTTGAGATTAGATAATGTCAATGGTATATCTAGTTCCAGTATCATATCTGGATCCACAAGTACTTCCACAACAGGTACTATTGACCTTAATGGTGGTACAAATTATGTGTTTAATTCATTTGGTGGAAACAACATGATTTTTACAAATTCATACAATCGAGCAGCAACAGTCACATTCACAAACGCTGCTAATACCGTTACATCATCTTCTGCTGCTAGCGGTGGTAGATCATTGCTAAACAATAGTACTAATTTGACTATAGTATTTAATGGTAGTGTAGACATTGGTTCTTCTTCTACTGGCTTGAGTGATACTTTCGGTGGAGCAGGTGATTGGAATATTAAGGGAGGTGCTTCCAGTACTAGTACAGGATCAGTGCGTGGATTGAACAAAACGGGTACTGGCAAATTGACACTAGAAGGTGTTAGCAGTTATAATGGAGATACAACAATATCTGGTGGTACATTACTTATTACTTCTGGTAGTTCTATTACAGGTAGTACCACACAGCTCAGTGGTGGTCTTTTGGATGCAAGAGGTACTATTGGTGATGTTGTACAAAATGGTGGTGTATTTGATTTGAGAGGCATAGCTGGTACATTCACTTTATTTACTGGCACAGCTAATGTATTTAGTGGAGGTACTTTAGGAAGTTCATCTTTAAATGGTGGAACTTTACTTGATAGTGGATCAATAGGAAATACTGTTGTAGGTGTTGGCAGTACTTTAGATATTAAATCAGGAGGCACTGCATCAAAAGTTACCGCTAATGGTGGTACTTTATTAATATCTGGTTCAGCCTTACAAACTGAAGTTAATTCTGGTACAGCGACAGTTAATACTGGAGGCGATGGTGGCTCTACAACAATTAACGGTAGTACATTAGATGTATATGGAACTATTGGCGCAAATACAATTAATACAGGTGGTCGTTTAAATCTTAAAACTGGTGGAACTGCAACAGGCACTAGTACTGTTGGTGGTGGCACTTTATTAGTAGAAGGAACAGCTGGAACTGTTGTAGTTAATTCTGGTACAGCAACAGTAAATTCTGGTGGTACGATTGGTAGCACTACTGTTAATGGAAGTTTACTATCGGTAAATGGAAACGCAGGAGATGTTTTAGTAAATACAGGAGGTACATTAGGTGGCTCTGGTAGTGTGCAGGGCTTAACTCTAAATGGTGGTACTGTGGCCCCTGGCAATAGTCCTGGTCTGCTATCTGCTTATGAGTTAAATGGAAGCAACGGAACATTCCAATTCCAATTAGGCGCACCAACTACCAGAGGATCTACCTATGATGCAATAAATGTAACTACATTACTAACGTTGGGAGCAAATACAGCATTTACATTTGAGACTTTGAATAGTTATACTTATGCAATGGGAGATACTTATGATTTATTTAATTTTAATTCCATAGATATATCAGCATTTGATAATGCAGTACTTCTTGCTGCTCTACCAGATCTTGATACAGCAAACAGTAATCTTAAATGGGACGTTAATAGCTTTAATGCAGATGGAGTAGTAAATGTTATACCAGAACCATCAGCGCTTCAATTATTTGGAATAGGTTTGATTTCTCTACTTGCTTGTCATAGAATAAATAAAAGAAATGGATAATCAATTGAAAAATGTATTATTGAGTAATTACGAAAGAAGTCTTCCATCCAAAAGAGCCACAGAAGACTTTATAAGTAATTTTCATCAATATAGAGCTAAAAAGAAAGCGCAACAAAAAACATATTATGGACTAGCTTTTGCTTGCTTTTTAATATTAACTATGATAGGATCAATTGTAGCCAAACAAACTAAAAACAATTTAGATATACAAACATCATCTGGAGCTGAAAAATGCAATACATTACTCATGGAAAAAAAATAGTTTTTGAAGGAGATGTAAAAGAAGTCTCTAATTGGATTAATAAAAATATTGGAAACCATCAGACAATATCTCTTAGAGATTATTTTAAAGATGAAGTTTGGGGAGTATATAAAAATGGTGAAGAAAATTTTTCTTACTACTATCAGTGTTTAGGAAATGGAAGATATTCAATTTTTGTCATACAATGATATGAGAAAAAGAATAAGGTTAATAACAAATTTATGCACAAATTAATATATATAATACTAGTTGCTTTAGCGTTAACTATTCATGCTTATACAGAAAATCAAATTAAAATAAAAATTA
>Ga0214921_10008127_pt1 | contig 13729 bp, 12 predicted proteins | sample LL1505_MetaG_FD_177992 | JGI IMG/M metagenome (GOLD analysis project Ga0214921, IMG submission 177992) | Freshwater microbial communities from Lake Lanier, Atlanta, Georgia, United States - LL-1505 | ecosystem: Environmental > Aquatic > Freshwater > Lake | place: USA: Georgia | collected... | reverse complement strand
CGACCCGGCGGGCTGGAAGTTGCGCGAAGGCACCAGCTATGTCCACATTTGCAGCAACGAAACCATCCACGGCGTAGAGTTTCACGCCCTGCCCGACCTGAAATCCTTGGGTTCGGGTGCTGCGCTGGTGGTCGATTTTTCCTCGCAAGTGGCCTCACGCCCCGTGGACTGGAGCCGTGTAGGACTGGCCTTTGGCGGAGCGCAAAAAAACCTGGGACCGGCGGGCCTGACCGTGGTGGTAGTGCGCGAAGACCTGCTGGGACATGCCTTGGCCATGTGCCCCAGCGCCTTCAATTACCAGAATGTGGCTGCCAATGGTTCGATGTACAACACGCCTCCCACTTATGCCATTTATATGGCTGGTTTGGTGTTTGACTGGCTGCAGCGCCAGGGCGGCATTGCAGCCATGGAGGCGCAAAACATGGCGAAAGCGCAGACCCTGTACCGAGCTATTGACAGTTCCGTGCTGTACGTGAATCGGGTGCACCCAGACGCCCGCTCTCGGATGAATGTGCCGTTTTTCCTGCGCGTTGACGAATTGAACGACGCATTTTTAGCGGGCGCAGCGGCAGCTGGCTTGTTGCAGCTCAGGGGGCATAAGTCGGTGGGTGGCATGCGCGCCAGCCTTTACAACGCAATGCCGCTGGCCGGCGTGCAGGCTCTGGTGGCGTACATGCACGACTTTGAGCGGCGCCACGGTTAAGCCATCAAACGAAAATCAGCTGATGACCAAAACACTTTCCGACCTTCGCATTCAGATTGACGCCCTGGACTTAGAGCTACTCGCCCTGCTGAACCGCCGCGCTGGCTTGGCGCACGAAGTCGGCGAACTGAAAAAGGGCGAAGGTTCGGTCGTTTTTCGTCCCGAGCGCGAGGCCCAGGTCATAGGCAATTTGCAAGAGGCCAATGCCCAAACCCGTAACACTGGCACGCTGAAACCCGAAAGCGTGGCCTTTATCTGGCGCGAAATCATGTCCGCCTGCCGCGCCCTGGAGGCACCCCAGCGCGTGGCCTATCTGGGCCCGGCGGGCACTTTCAGCGAAGAGGCGGCGTTGCGCTTTTTTGGCTCCAGCATCACCCATGTGCCTTGCGGCAGTTTTGACGAGGTGTTCCAGGCTGCCACCGCGGGTTCGGCTGAATTTGGCGTGGTGCCCGTGGAAAACAGCACCGAGGGCGTGGTCACCCGCTCGCTCGATTTGCTGCTGACCACGCCGCTGCACATCGTGGGCGAGATCAGCCTGATGGTGCGCCACCACCTGCTGCGCGCCAGCAACGCGCTGGACGGCATTGAGGTGGTGCTGGCCCACCCGCAGGCCCTGGCCCAGTGCCAGCAGTGGCTGACCACCCACCTGCCGCATGCCGAGCGGCGCGCAGTGTCGAGCAACGCCGAAGGCGCCCGCCTGGCCGCCGCCCAGCCCACCTGGGCAGCCATTGCCAGCGAGCGCGCTGGCGCCACCTTTGGCCTGCACCTGACCGCGCGCGCCATTCAGGACGACGCCTTTAACCGCACCCGCTTTGTCGTAGTTTGTCTGCCCGCCACCCTGCCCGCCCCTGAGGCCAGCGGGCGGGACTGCACCAGCCTGGTCGTATCAGTTCCCAACCGCCCTGGCGCGGTGCACGACATGCTAGTGCCACTCAAACAGCATGGCGTGTCCATGACGCGTTTTGAATCGCGCCCGGCGCGCTCCGGCCAATGGGAATACTTCTTCTACATCGACCTGCACGGGCACCCGTCCGAGCCGCAGGTCAAAGCCGCTTTGGCGGATTTGCAAAACCTGTGCGCTTTTTACAAAGTGCTGGGCACCTACCCGTTGGCTGACTAGCGCACGGAGACAGACCATGAAGCTGGGATACACCATCGTGTACGTGTATAACGTTGCCGCAACGCTGGCGTTTTACGAGTCGGCTGCATGAATTTCCAACGCCTCGCCCTGATTGGCTGCGGCCTGATGGGTAGCTCTTTTGCGCTGGCTGTGCGGGCGGCGTCTTTGGTGCAACACATCGCCGGCTTTAGCGTGTCTGAAAAAACTCGCCAACGCGCCCTTGAACTCGGGGTCATAGACCAAGCCTGCATTAGTGTGGCCCAGGCGGTGCAAGGCGCGGATTTGGTGCTGGTGGCCGTGCCTGTGGGCGCCATGCACGCCACATTTACCGCCATGCGTGATGTGCTGCAGCCCAATACCTTGCTGATGGATGTGGGCTCCACCAAGTGCGACGTGGTGGCCGCAGCCCGCGCCACTTTGGGCGAGCGCCTGGCCTGCTTTGTGCCCGCGCACCCGATTGCGGGCAAAGAACTCGCAGGCATTGAGTACGCGGACGGCACGCTCTACCAAAACCGCCGCACCATCCTCACGCCCCTGCCCAGCACCGGCATTCACCGCCTGCAAGCGGCGCATGGCCTGTGGACTGCCATAGGCAGCCAGGTGAGCACGCTCACGCCTGAAGCGCATGACGCCACCTTTGCCGCAGTCAGCCACTTGCCGCACCTGCTGGCGTTTGCTGCGGTCAACGCGCTGCTGGCGCAGCCGCAAGGTGCGGCATTTTTAGACATGGCAGGCCCCGGTTTTCGGGACTTTTCACGCATTGCCGCCAGCGACGCTGTGGTGTGGCGCGATATTTTGAGCGCCAACCACGCCGAAGTGCTTGCGCAAGTAGCGCACTTTCGCGTCGCGCTCGACCAGTTTGAAGACGCCCTCAAGCTAGGCGACACGGCCGCACTGACGCACCTTATTCAACAAGCCAGCGAAGTTCGCGCGGCCTGGACGCTGAAAACCGACACGCTTGGCGACAGCGGCGCGCTATGAGTGGCCTCTCCACTATGTGCCTTTTACATTCACTTTCATGAGGGTGCGCGGCACCTCTTCTTAAAAAGTTCAGTCAGCTTAGCAACGATGTTCACCACCGCTTTTCTAGATCTCCCCCCCCTGCAAACTGCCAGCGGCACCGTCGCCCTGCCCGGCTCCAAGAGCATCTCTAACCGCGTGCTTTTGCTGTCGGCCCTGTGCGAGGGCACCACAGTCGTCCACGACCTGCTGGACTCGGACGACACCCAAGTCATGCTCGCCGCCCTGCGCCAACTGGGCTGCGGCGTGGATGTGCAGGGCAACACCGTCACCATCACCGGCCTGGGCGGACGTGCGCAATCCGACGCGCCCATCGCGTTTTTCATGGGCAACGCGGGCACTGCCATGCGCCCGCTCACCGCCGCGCTGGCAGTGATGGGGGGCGATTTCACCCTCTCAGGCGTGCCGCGCATGCACGAGCGGCCTATTGGCGACTTGGTGGACGCCCTGCGTCTGTTGGGCTGCCAGATTGACTACCTTGGAAACGAGGGCTTCCCGCCGCTGCGCATTGGCAAGCCTTCGCTCAAGCTCAATGGCCCTATCGAGGTGCGCGGCGACGTGTCCAGCCAGTTTCTCACCGCCCTTCTTATGGCGCTGCCGCTGGTGGCGCAGCACCAGGACATCACCATCAAGGTGGTGGGCGAACTCATTAGCAAGCCCTACATCGACATCACGCTCAACCTGCTGACACGCTTTGGCATTGCGGTACGCAACGACACGCACAGCGCCTTTGTCATCCCCCAAGGCAGCCGTTACCAGTCGCCGGGCAGCATCCATGTGGAAGCTGATGCTTCTTCGGCAAGCTACTTCATTGGCTTGGGCGCCATTGTCTCGGGCCCCGGCATTCGCATTGAAGGCGTGGGCGCAGACTCGATTCAGGGCGACATCCGTTTTGTAGAAGCCGCGCAAAGCATGGGTGCGGTGGTGGAAAAAGGGCCGAACTGGCTGCATATTTCGCGTGGCCAGTGGCCTCTGCGCGCCATTGCCGGCGACTTCAACCACATCCCCGACGCGGCCATGACGCTGGCAGTGATGGCGCTGTATGCCGATGGCCCGAGCGAGTTGCGCAATATTGCCAGCTGGCGCGTCAAAGAAACCGACCGTATTGCCGCCATGGCCACAGAGCTGCGCAAGCTGGGCGCGCAGGTGGAAGAAGGCCCGGACTGGCTGCGCATCCAGCCGCTGCCCGCAGCCCAATGGAAAGCCGCCAGCATCCACACCTACGACGACCACCGCATCGCCATGTGTTTTTCGCTAGCGGCCTTCAACCCGGCAAAGCTGCCGGTGCGCATTGAAGACCCGAAGTGCGTGGGCAAAACCTTCCCAGACTATTTCGAAGCCCTGTTTGCGGTAGCCGAGGCGGCGTCCAGCGCCATTCCGGTGCTGTGCGTGGACGGCCCCACGGCGTCGGGCAAGGGCACGCTGGCGTCCACCTTGGCTGCGCAGTTGGGCTACCACTTTTTGGACTCGGGGGCGCTGTACCGCATTACCGCCTACGCCGCCCTGCAAGCGGGCCTGGCGCTGGACGAGGCCCACGCCGACGCGATAGCGGCCTTGGCGGCCACGCTGGACATTCGCTTTGAGGGAGAACGCGTTTGGCTGGGCGCGCAAGACATCAGCGAGGCCATTCGCACCGAACAGGCGGGCATGAATGCGTCCGCTGTGTCCAGCCTGGGCGCGGTGCGCGCGGCGCTGCTTGATTTGCAGCACGGTTTTCGGCGCCTGCCGGGCTTGGTGGCCGATGGGCGCGACATGGGCACGGTGGTCTTCCCGGACGCTACGCTTAAGGTCTATCTGACCGCCAGCGCCGCGTGCCGTGCACAGAGGCGCTACAAGCAATTGATCGCAAAAGGCGTTTCGACTACACTCGACACTCTTTGCGCGGACCTTGAAGCTCGCGACGCACGGGACACCTCCCGCGCTGTGGCCCCCCTAAAGCCCGCGCAAGACGCTGAACTGCTGGACAACTCTGTGTTATCGGTCGAATCGTCCGTCACGCAGGTGCTGAACTGGTGGCAAAGCAAGCAGCCTTTTTTATCCACTGCGGTGGAATAAAGGGGCTGGCGTTAGAAGTCCGGGGCCGTATGGGCCTTGGCAAGGTCCCCAAGACTCCCTTCGCGCTGCATGTGCATGGTCTTGGGGTTCAACAACTTAACCCCGCGGTTTTATTTCCGCACACAGCATGTCCGAATCTTTCGCAGACCTATTTGAAGAGTCACAAAAAGCCTCTGAAACCCGTATCGGTGAAGTCGTTACCGCCGAAGTCGTTCGCATTGAACACAACTTCGTCGTCGTTAACGCTGGCCTGAAGTCGGAGGCTTATGTGCCTTTGGCTGAGTTCAAGAGCGACAAAGGCGAACTCGAAGTTCAAGTAGGTGAATTTGTCTCCGTGGCCATCGTCGCCATGGAAAACGGCTACGGCGACACCATCGTCAGCCGTGACACCGCCAAGCGCCTGGCTTCGTGGATGTCCCTGGAAAAATCGCTGGAGTCCGGCGAATTTGTCACCGGTACCACCAGCGGCAAAGTCAAGGGCGGCCTGACCGTTCTGGTCAACGGCATCCGCGCATTCTTGCCCGGCTCCTTGGTTGACACCCGCCCCACCAAAGACTTGTCTCCCTTCGAGAACAAGACCATGGAATTCAAGGTCATCAAGCTCGACCGCAAGCGCAACAACGTCGTGCTGTCACGCCGCGCTGTGGTGGAAGCATCGATGGGTGCCGAGCGCGCCAACCTGATGGCCACCCTGAAAGAAGGTTCTGTGGTGCACGGTGTGGTGAAAAACATCACCGAATACGGCGCATTTGTGGACCTGGGCGGCATCGACGGCCTGTTGCACATCACCGACATGGCATGGCGCCGCGTTCGCCATCCTTCCGAGGTAGTGACAGCCGGTCAAGAGATTACCGCCAAGATTCTCAAGTTTGACACCGAGAAAAACCGCGTATCACTGGGTCTGAAGCAAATGGGTGATGACCCATGGATGGGCGTGAACCGCCGCTACCCCCAAGCCACCCGCATGTTCGGCAAGATCACCAACATCGCCGACTACGGCGCATTTGTGGAACTCGAGCCCGGAATCGAAGGCCTGGTCCACGTGTCCGAGATGGACTGGACCAACAAGAACATTGCACCTTCCAAACTCGTGGCCCTGGGCGACGAAGTCGAAGTCATGGTTCTGGAAATCGACGAAGACAAGCGACGCATCTCCTTGGGCATGAAACAGTGCAAAGCCAATCCTTGGCAAGAATTTGCGCAAAACACCAAGCGTGGTGACCGCGTCAAGGGCCCGATCAAGTCGATCACCGACTTTGGCGTGTTCGTGGGCCTGGCCGCTGGCATCGACGGTCTGGTGCATTTGTCCGACCTGTCCTGGAACGAAACCGGCGAAGCCGCCGTGCGCGAGTTCAAAAAGGGCCAGGAAGTCGAGGCTTTGGTCTTGGCTGTGGACGTGGACCGCGAACGCATCAGCTTGGGTATCAAACAGCTCGATTCCGACCCGTTCACCACCTTCACTGCGATCAACGACAAGGGCCAGGTTGTGACCGGCAAGGTCAAGACCGTGGACGCCAAGGGCGCTGAGATTGATCTGGGTGACGACATCATCGGCTACCTGCGCGCCTCGGAAATCAGCCGCGACCGCGTGGAAGATGCCCGCAGCGTACTGAAAGAAGGCGACGAAGTGACCGCTGTGGTGGTGAATGTGGATCGCAAGACCCGTAACATCCAGTTGTCTATCAAAGCCAAAGACGCAGCCGACCAGAACGAAGCCATGGCAACCCTGAGCCAGTCTTCTGCCCGAGAAAACGCTGGCACTACCAGCCTGGGCGCTCTGCTGCGCGCCAAGTTGGACAACAACTAATCCCTCAATCGCTTTTTTGTCATCCAGGAACGACCGGATGCCTTGCGCACCGGTCGTTTTTTTGTGTCACCACCCCAAAAGCCCATGACCCGCTCCGACCTTGTAGAAGAATTGGCTGCCAAGTTTGTCCAGCTAACCCACCAGGACGCTGAATTCGCTGTCAAGGCCATTCTTGAGGCGATGAACCATGCCCTGGTACGTGGCCAGCGCATCGAGATTCGCGGCTTTGGCAGCTTCTCTGTCAACCATCTCCCAGCCCGCATGGGCCGTAACCCGCGCAGCGGGGAGCGCGTGACTATTCCCGAACGTCGAGTGCCCCACTTCAAGCCCGGCAAAGCCTTGCGCGAGGCGGTAGACCAACACACAGCTGCACAACGGCAAACCGCCGCGGATCAAAGCTAGTACCAAGGCGGCCCGATAGAATCGGCGTGGCCCAAGGAATGCAATGAAATCACTTGTTTGGTTCGTACAGTGGTTGCTCAAGGCGGCCATTTTTTTTACCCTTTTCGCCTTTGCCCTTAACAACCAGGGTGATGTCACCGTGCGTTTTTTCTTTGGCCACCAATGGACAGCTCCATTAGTGATGGTGGTCTTGATCGTGTTTTCAGCGGGATTGTTGATGGGTGTGTTGGGAATGGTGCCGCGTTGGTGGCGTCAACGCCAAGCTGCAGCGCGGGCGCGACATGCGGCCCAAACCGCCAATTCTTCGGCACCACCGGCCACTGCAGCCACCGAAGCCGGCGCTCCACCCTATGGACTTTGATACGACCCTGATCTTGATGGGTTTGCCCGTGGCATTTGTGCTCGGCTGGCTGGCGTCGCGCATGGACTTTCGCCAGCTGCGACTGGAAAACCGCCAGGCGCCCAAAGCATATTTCAGGGGTCTCAATTTTTTGCTCAACGAGCAGCAAGACCAAGCTATCGACGCGTTTATCGAAGCTGTACAGAACGACCCAGACACCTCTGAGTTGCACTTTGCCCTGGGTAATTTGTTTCGCCGCAGGGGCGAATACCAACGGGCGGTGCGCGTGCACCAGCACCTGATATCGCGTGGAGATATCAGCGCCGATGACCGCCACCGTGCCCAGCACGCACTGGCCTTGGATTACCTCAAAGCCGGTTTGCTGGACCGCGCTGAGTCTGCCTTGCTCCAGCTGGAGGGAACCCGGTTTGAGGCCGAGGCGCGGCTTGCACTATTGGCCAACTACGAACGCTCTCGCGACTGGGCGCAGGCCGCAGCCGTAGCCCGAAAGCTCGAAGACGCCGGCCAAGGCAGTTTTGCCGCGCGCCTAGCCCACTATCTTTGCGAGCAAGCTGCCGCAGTGGCAGCCGCAAAAGATGCTGAAAAGGCGCAATCTTTTTTAAAAGAGGCAATTGCACTGGCACCCCAATCGGCGCGCCCAAGACTGGACCTGGCGCAGCTCCAATTCACGGAAGCAGACCCAGCGCAGGCGCTGCAGACGCTGCTGGACGCCGCAACGGCAGCACCTAGCGCAGTGAGTCTGATGGCGCTGCCCATGCGACTCTATGCACAGGCCTGTGGAACACCAGCACTCGCGCTGGAGTCGCTCAAGTTGGCGTATGCGAACCTGGGATCTATCGACGTGCTCGACGCCATTGTTGAAATAGAGCGTGCCAGCGCGGCCACCCAAAGCGGCGCCCGCGATTGGTATCTACGCCATCTGGAAAAACAACCCTCTCTGGTTGCCGCCGCGCAATGGATTGCCGGCGAAAAGCTCGAACATGAGCAGTTTCACCCCCAGGTGCAGCGCGCTTTGGACCATGCAGTCAAGCCGCTCAAGCGTTACCGATGTGCGGCCTGCGGATTTGAGGCACAACAGCATTTTTGGCACTGCCCAGGCTGCCAGGCCTGGGACAGCTATCCTCCCAGGCGTGTAGAAGAGTTATGAATCCAACCCAATCAACCAGTGCCCCAACCCGGCCCATCAGCGCCGAACGATTGGCCGCCGCGCGCGTTCTGGTGGTGGGCGACGTGATGCTGGACCGCTACTGGTACGGCGCCGTAGACCGCATCTCGCCGGAAGCCCCGGTGCCGGTGGTGCGCGTCACCCGCGAAGAAGAACGCAGTGGTGGTGCTGCCAATGTGGCGGGCAATGTCGCAGCGCTGGGCGCACAAGCCGCGCTGCTGACTGTGGTGGGGGACGACGAGGCGAGCGTCAAACTCGAAGCCCTGCTGGCGCAAACTGGCATCCAAACCCACTTTGGCCGCGATGCGGACCTCAAAACCACGGTCAAGCTGCGCATCATTGGGCGCCAACAACAGCTCTTAAGGCTGGACTTCGAAAACACGCCCAAGCACGAGGTGCTGGCCGGCCAAACCGCTCAGTTCAGTGAACTGATTGCCAATAGTGATTGCGTGCTTTTTTCTGACTACGGGAAAGGGGGACTGGCGCACGTGGGCGACATGATTGCCAAGGCAGGCGCAGCTGGAAAGCCCATATTGATAGACCCCAAGGGCAGCGACTATTCGCGCTACCGCAAGGCCACCGCCATCACCCCCAACCGGGCCGAAATGCAGGAAGTGATTGGCCCCTGGCGCAATGAAGCGGAGTTGCGCACCAAGGCCCATGCGCTGCGCCAAGAGCTGCAACTTGATGCGGTACTGCTCACCCGCAGCGAAGAAGGCATGACCCTGTTTGACGGCCAGGGCGAGCTGCATGTGAGCGCCCAGGCGCGCGAGGTATTTGATGTGACTGGTGCGGGTGACACCGTGATCGCCACCATGGCGGCCCTGGTGGGCGCAGGGTTTACGCTGCGCGAAGCGCTGCCCTGGGCCAATCGGGCCGGTGGCATCGTGGTCGGTAAATTTGGCACCGCCACGGTGTCTTACCAGGAGTTGTTCGCATGACGCGCATCGTGGTCACCGGCGCAGCCGGTTTTATTGGCAGCCGCATCATTGCCGGGCTCAACGCGCGCGGCATCACAGACATCATTGCGGTCGACGAACTCACGCAAGGCGACAAATTCCGCAATCTGGCGGATCTGAAAATTGCCGACTACGTAGATGCGGATGTGTTTTACGGCGCTTTTGCCAATCGGGCTTACGGGCATGTGGAAGCGGTTTTTCACGAAGGCGCATGCAGCGACACCATGGAGCTTGACGGCAAGTACATGATGGAAAACAACTTCGAGACCTCCAAGCGCTTGTTCCATGCCGCACAGGCACAAGGAACGCGGCTGTTGTACGCGTCCTCTGCGGCAACCTACGGCGGCTCGGACACTTTCAAAGAAGAACCCGCGTTTGAAGCGCCGCTCAATGTATACGGCTATTCCAAGCTTTTGTTTGACCAGGTTATGCGCCGCGAACTGGGTGCGCAGTTGCAAGAGGCCAAGACGCAGGTGGTGGGTTTTCGCTACTTCAACGTCTACGGCCCGCATGAGCAGCACAAGGGCCGCATGGCCAGCGTGGCGTACCACCAGTTTCACCAGTTCAAGGCGGAGGGGCGGGTCAAACTGTTTGGCGAATACGGCGGCTACGCGCAGGGTGCCCAGATGCGCGACTTTGTGTTTGTGGACGACGTGGTGGCGGTCAACCTGTGGTTTTTTGACCATCCTGCGCAAAGTGGCATCTTCAACCTCGGCTCGGGCCGCGCCCAGCCTTTTAACGACGTGGCCTGCACGGTGGTCAACACCTTGCGCGCGCAAGATGGCCACGTCCCCTTGGCGCTGGACACCATTGCCGCCATGGGCCTGATTGAGTACATCCCCTTTCCCGATGCCTTGCGTGGCAAATACCAGTGCTACACCCAGGCCGACCTTGGCGCGTTGCGCGCTACCGGTTGCGACCACGCCTTTGCCGACGTGGCAAGCGGCGTGGGCAAGTATGTGCAATGGATGTCTACCAACCCCTGACCGGAAGCCCATCATGCGCTTTGACCGTCTTTTGACCACCGCGCTGGCCAGCCTGCTCTCTGCGGCGTCACTTGGCGCCACTGAGGCCAACCAGGCCACCGAAGCCGAACTCGACAGCGTCAAAGGCCTGGGCCCGGCCAGCACCGCGCGCATTTTGCAAGCACGCGAACAGGCACCGTTCAAGGACTGGGCCGACTTCATGCGCCGGGTCAAAGGCTTCAAGGCTGCGACTGCCGCGCGGCTGTCCGAGGCGGGGTTGACGGTCAACGGCGCGGCCTTTGAGCCACCAATCAAAGCCAAACCCTGATACCAACATCCCCCAAAAAGTCTCGCTCGCATGTCACCCGTCATCGCCATTTGCATCGGCGCCTGCCTCGGCGCTCTGGCGCGCTGGCAGCTCGGGCTGTGGCTCAACCCGATGGCGGTGCCCGGCGCCGCTCTGCCCCTGGGCACGCTGGCGGCCAACTGGATTGGCGGCTATTTGGTGGGTCTAGCCGTCGCCTTGTTCCAGGCGCTGCCGCAACTTGATCCGGTGTGGCGCCTGGCGCTCATTACCGGATTTTTAGGCGCTTTGACCACGTTTTCGAGCTTCTCCGCCGAAGTAATCGCCATGCTGGGGCAGCAAAAGTACGCATTGGCACTGGGCACCACGGCGCTGCATTTGTTTGGCTCGCTGCTTTTAACAGTAGCGGGAATGCGTACGCTGGCGGTTTTTCTGCCACCCCAGGTCTGAGCAACCCGGCCCCGGCGATACGGGCTACAACGGCAGCACCTGCGCCATGTCCGGCGCCTCCAGCCACGCTGCAAACTCATCGGCCATTTGCTGCGCGGCGCTGGTGGCGGTGGTCCAGGCTTTGACGCGGCTGGCCAGGTCGTTGCCGTAGCGCGAAAAGTCGGTGCGGTCGGGCAGTTTGGCGTTCGGCAGGCTTTGCACCCACTCCGCGCGCGGCGCCAGCAGAACCATCGAGTCCAGCGCGGACGTGGCCCGGTGGCGCGACTTGAGCGCCTTGTCCAGCCAACCCGGCACCACCGCTTCCTGAAAGTGCGGGTACAGCACGATGCCCGCGCCCGCCGCCACTCTTTCCCCCACCTCCTGCGCTGCGAGCGGCAACCCGGTGTAGCGCAAATGCAAGTGGTAGTCGGTAATGCCGCCGTCCCAATACGCCCCCGGCGGCGCACCCGCGATGTCGTGCACCGCCTGCAGCACAAAAGGAATCGAGCAACTCGCCTGCAGCGCGGCCATGAAATTGCCCTCGTTCAGGGCGCATTGCAGGGTGGCGAAGTCGTCGGTGTCAAAGGGCAACGCCGCGCCCTGGGCCGAGAACACCACCCGCTCCAGCCACCCACCAAGCACCCGGCGCTGCAGCGCGTTGCTGACAAAGGCGGCGGCGTAACCCACCGGCGTCCACAGCGGATGCTCGCGCTGCAAGAGCCGACGCCCATGCGAGGTCATGATGTGCAACTGATAGCGCCGGTGGCCCAGCACCTCGCCAATGCGCCCGCCGTAAAACTGCTGCAGGCTGTGGCCAAACTGCGCGCTCACTTGCTGCGCGGGAACCCGCTTTTGCCCCTCTGGCAGCTCGTAATGCTGGTGGATGTAGTCGCGCTCCAGGCGCTCAAACGCTGCCACCGTGTGGTCCAGACAGGCGGTGGCCATGCGCCAGGCGCCAATGGACGCGCCCACCAGCGCCACCGGCTGGGTGCTTTGCGGCAGCCATTGGCCGAAGATAAAGCGGTCCAGCGACCCCAATATCAGGCCTTTGGGGCCGCCGGCAGCGGCGGGAATCACGCCCACATGCGCGGGCGGCAAGCCGTGCGCCGTCAAGTGCGCCTTGGCACGGGGTCCGGCATAAATTTGCAGTGCGCGCATCGCCGTCGCCAGTCCTTACTTGCGCAAACCCTGCAACTTGGAGAACGCCGACGCCATGGCGTTGGGGCCTTGGGGCTCGGGCGCGCGTTGCGGCGGGCGCTGGCCGCGGCTGACGCCTTCAAAGCGGTTGTCGCGCGGGGCGCCGCGCTCGCCAGTATTGCGCGGTGCCTCGCCCAGCTTCATGGTCAGCGCAATGCGCTTGCGTGCCACGTCCACTTCCACCACCTGCACTTTGACGATGTCGCCGGTCTTGACCACCTCGCGCGCGTCGCTCACAAACTTGTGGGCCAGCTGGCTCACGTGCACCAGGCCGTCTTGGTGCACGCCCAGGTCCACAAAGGCGCCAAAGGCGGCCACGTTGCTCACCGTGCCTTCCAAAATCATGCCTTCCACCAGGTCTTTGATTTCGTTCACACCGTCTTGCAGGCGCGCCACCTTGAAGTCGGGGCGGGGGTCGCGGCCGGGCTTTTCCAGCTCGCTCAATATGTCTTGCACGGTGATGACGCCAAACTTTTCGTTGGCAAACAGCTCGGGGCGCAGGGTTTTGAGCATGTCGGCGCGGCCCATCAGCGCGGTAATCGGCGTGGCCGCTTTGGCGATGATTTTTTCCACCACCGGGTAGGTCTCGGGGTGCACCCCGGTCATGTCCAGCGGGTTGTCACCCCCGCGAATGCGCAAAAAGCCTGCGCTTTGTTCAAAGGTTTTGGCGCCCAGGCCGGCCACTTGCAGCAGCTGCTGGCGGTTGGCAAAAGCGCCGTTGGCCTCGCGCCAGCGCACCACGGCCTTGGCCACCGTGCCCGAGAGGCCCGACACGCGCGATAGCAGCGGCACGCTGGCGGTGTTCAGGTCCACGCCCACGGCGTTCACGCAGTCTTCCACCACGGTGGCCAGGGTTTTGGCCAACTCGCTTTGGTTCACATCGTGCTGGTACTGGCCCACGCCGATGGATTTGGGGTCAATCTTGACCAACTCGGCCAGCGGGTCTTGCAGGCGCCGGGCAATGCTGGCGGCGCCGCGCAGGCTCACGTCCACGTCGGGCATTTCTTGGCTGGCGTATTCGCTGGCGCTGTACACCGAGGCACCGGCCTCGCTCACCACCACTTTGTCTACGGTGCCGCCGCCGCCCTTGGCTAGCAGCTTAATCAGGTCACCGGCCAGCTTGTCGGTCTCGCGGCTGGCGGTGCCGTTGCCAATGGCAATCAGGTTCACGCCGTGGCGCTGGCACAGGGCGCCCAGGGTGTGGAGCGAGCCGTCCCAGTCTTTGCGCGGCTCGTGGGGGAG
>Ga0214921_10008126_pt1 | contig 13730 bp, 12 predicted proteins | sample LL1505_MetaG_FD_177992 | JGI IMG/M metagenome (GOLD analysis project Ga0214921, IMG submission 177992) | Freshwater microbial communities from Lake Lanier, Atlanta, Georgia, United States - LL-1505 | ecosystem: Environmental > Aquatic > Freshwater > Lake | place: USA: Georgia | collected... | reverse complement strand
AAAGGCTGGATCGGGACTTTGGCCAGATCCCAATCAAAACGCACATACTGGATCAGCTTGACCATGCTTTGATTGGAACGCAGAAAAGCGCCGAGGCCAAGCCAGAATCCGCTTACCGACTCCCAGGTTTGACGGCAGGGACCTTCTGCAAATCCGCCGGCAGGGCGGTGGGATCAAAAGTCTCTACCGGCAGTTTCACCAGGGAGCACAGGGAAACCCCGAACTCGGGACTCTTTTCACTGCGATCCACCAGACAGGCCACCCCCACCACCTCTCCTCCGGCGGCCTTGACCAAACCCATGACTTCCTTCACCGCACTTCCGGTCGTGATCACATCCTCCACCACCAGAAACCTCTCCCCCGGCTTCACCTCAAAACGCCGGATCCTTAGCTCACCGTCCTCTTTCTCGGCAAAGATATGCCGCCTTCCCAAATGCCTACCTACTTCATGCCCCACCAGAATTCCACCCATCGCCGGTGAAATCACCGAATGAAAACTCCACCGCTCCACCTTTACTTTCTCCACCAGGGCTCCACACAACTCGGAGGTCGCCACCGGCTCCTGCAGCACCAGGGCACATTGGAAAAAATTCCGGCTATGTCGACCGGATCGCAGGACAAAATGACCGTGGAGCAGGGCCCCGCATTTGCGGAACACCTCAAGAACCTGCTCCTGCGTCATGCTCCCGAACGCCGTGCCAGCAGCTCGATCTCCACCGCCCCGCCCTTGGGCAACGCTGCCACCTGGATCGTGGACCGGCTGGGGGGATCCTGGGAGAAGAACTCGGCATAAACCGTGTTCATATCGGGAAACGTCTTTAAATCCGTCAAAAATACCGTGGCTTTAACCACGTCCCTCAGACTCAATCCCCCCTCCTCCAAAAGACTCCGGGCCCTTTCCAAGGCCTTCCTCGTCTGCTCCGCCACCGTGCCGTTCAACAGGTTTCCCGCCTCATCCAGTGCCAGTTGTCCGGAGAGATAAACCAACCCACCAGCTTCGGTGGCCTGGCGGTACGGTCCGATGGCCGGTCCGGCCAGTTTGGATGTCCAACCTTTATGTCCCATAACCTGCACTATTTCCGAATCCGCCCTCCCCGTCAACCAACACGGCTCAACTTCTTCATCCCACCGCGATCTTAAACCGCACTTCGATTTTCGCTTCCCGATGCCCCCCCATACGCTCTAAATCATTACATGCGATACCTCTTGTTACTGCTTTGCCTTCTCCCTGCCCCGCTCTTCGCCCATACCGGACACGACACCCTTGGCTTTGCCAATGGCTTCACTCATCCCGTTTTTGGGCCCGACCACCTGTTGGCCATGCTTAGTGTTGGAATCCTCAGTGCCCAAATGGGAGGCCGTGCCATCTGGACTGTGCCTTTGGCCTTTGTCTCTTTCATGCTCGTGGGCGGGCTTCTGGGAATGTTCGGTTTGCCCTTTTTCTCCGTGGAAATCGGTATCGCCGTCTCTGTCCTGACTCTGGGCATGGCCATTGCCATAGACAAAAAATTACCTGTCATCCTCACCATGGCGGGGGTTGCCTTCTTTGCCCTCTTTCACGGTCACGCCCATGGCGCCGAAATGCCCGGCTCCGCCCAACCGGCCCTCTATGCCCTCGGTTTTATTTTGGGTACGACGGCCATCCACCTTCTCGGGGTTGCTATGGGTTGGGCCTCCACCCGTCATCCCGGCGGTGCCCTCCGTCTTCGCTGGGCCGGCCTCTGCATCGCGGTGCTGGGAATCTTCTTTCTCTGGCAGGCCATCCTCGGAAAACCCGTCGGTTCAACCCTTTCCTCCACTGCTTCCCTTAGCGTAAACTCCTCGGGTGCGGACGCTCGTCTTTAGTAGTCGCAACTATTTCCAAAAAGCCCTCTTGGCGGTCTGCTCTACCCACGACCTCCACTTCCTCGAAACCCGGCTCGACTCCCTCACGGCCCCCCTTGCGGCCGGCTACCCAGCGGTCGTGGTCTTTGTGAACGATCGGGTCGACCGGGCCACCCTGCAGATCCTTGCCCGCGGAGGAACCCGCCTCGTCGCCACCCTGAGCACCGGCTACAACCACATCGATGTTCCCGCAGCCCGGGAACTCGGCATCACAATTGCCTCCGTCCCCTCCTACTCCCCGCACGCCGTCTCGGAATTCACCTTAGGCCTGATGCTCTCCCTTGTGCGCCACATTCCCCGTGCCTGCCAACGCGTTCGGGACAACAACTTTGAACTCGAGGGCCTAGAGGGATTCGAGTTGAAACAGAAAACCGTCGGGGTGGTCGGCACCGGCGCTATCGGGCAGCAGGTGGTTCGTAACCTCCACGGCTTCGGTTGTCGGCTCCTGGCTCATGACCCGTCCCCCGAACCATCCCTCAACCCGTTAACCTGCTATGTCTCCCAAGAGGAAATCCTGCGTGAATCGGATATCCTCACTTTCCATGTACCGCTCCTCCCCGCCACGCGCCATCTGGTCAACCCCTCCACTCTCGCCCGAATGAAAAAAGGGGTCATCCTCATCAACACCAGCCGCGGGGCGATTTTTGACACCCACGCAGTCATTTCCGGACTCAAAAGCGGCCACATTGGCGGGCTCGCCATCGATGTCTACGAGGAGGAAGCCGGCCTCTTCTTTGCCGACCACTCCTCCGATATCCTGACCGATGACATCTTCGCCCGACTTCTCACCTTCCCCAACGTCCTCGTTACCGGACATCAAGCCTTCCTCACCGATCACGCCCTTCACAAAATTGCCAAGACCACCCTCCACAGCCTTACAGAATTCGAAAATCAAGGTTCCTGCACCCACTGCATCAAAACCTGACCCCCTCCCTTTCTTCCTCCTCATCTTGATCTAAACCCTGCCCCCTCCCACCTTCTACATCCCACGTAAGTCCTTTTCTCCTTTGTGGTATGCCGTAAATTGAGATGAAGCCATGCTCATCGACACCCACTGCCATCTCGACTTTCCGGACTTTGCTCCTGATCTCGCTGCCGTCATCCGCAGAGCCTCCGAAGCTGACGTAACGCGTCTGATCACCATCGGCACCAATCTAGAAACCAGTCGCGCTGCCGTCGCCCTGGCCGAAGCCCACCCGAACATCTATGCTACCGTCGGCATCCATCCCTGCGAGGTGGCCGACACACCAGATAACGCCTGTGACACACTCGAGGAGTTGGCAAAACATCCCAAAGTCGTTGCCCTGGGTGAGTGTGGCCTTGATTACCACCACCTCCCCAGCCGCCAGAACTCCGCCTTTGCCAACGCTGCCCAATCCACCGGAGGGGTCGCCCCAGGCACGGAGGAGGCCCTGATCGCCGATGCCGATCTCAAAAACCGGCAAGCCATTTTTTTTCAGGAACAGCTGGACCTGGCAGCTCGGTTGAATCTCAACGTCGTCATCCACCAGCGGGAAAGCTGGCGCGACACCCTCACCACCCTTAAGCCCTACTCCAGTCGTCTCCGTGGGGTCTTCCACTGCTTTTCGGGCAGCCAGGATCAAGTTCGCGAGTTGTTGGAACTCGGCCACGCTGTCTCCTTCACAGGCATCGTCACCTTCAAAAACGCCCGGGATCTCCATGAGTGCGTCCGGCAGGTTCCTGCCGGCTCCTTTTTTGTCGAAACCGACTGCCCCTATCTCTCCCCCGAGCCCCACCGTGGCCAGCGGTGCGAGCCCGCCTACACGCGATTGGTGGCCCAAAAGATCGCCTCCCTCCGGGGTCTGCCACTTGCAGAAATCGCTCGCGAAACGACCGCCGCCGCGGAAAAATTCTTTCGGTTCCCCGCCATCGCATGAAATCCCCCCACCTCCACCTCCCCTTCTGGATCCGGGTGCCCGCCACCTCGGCCAACCTTGGACCGGGCTTCGACGCCTTCGGCCTCGCCCTCGACCTCCACAACTACATCGCCGTGGAACCCGGTGCGCCTGAAATTCCCGATCCCTTTGCCGCTGAGATCGTGGATGCCTACCACAAGGCCCGGGGCTTGGCCTCCAAGCCCTACCGCTTGGTCGTCCGCGGTCTGGTGCCTCCTGCCCGGGGGCTCGGCAGTAGCGCGACTATCCGCTTAGGTATGCTTGCGGCCCTTGATAAGTTGAATAAACGGACCTTGGACCTTCACTGGCTCATCGAGACCGCCACTGCCCTGGAAGGCCATCCAGACAACATCACCGCCGCTGCCCTAGGTGGCTTTGTCGTCTGCGGGGGGCAAAAACCCGCCCGAGCCAAGATCTCATCCAAACTGATGTTCGTCGCGGCCATCCCACGGATCGAGACCTCCACCCGCACCGCCCGCTCCCTTCTCCCCCCCAGCGTCGCTTTTCAGGATGCGGTGCTCAACCTCCGCAACTCTGCGCGCATCGCCGCAGCTTTCTTACAGGAGAGATACGAGGAGGCCCGCGGTGCTTTTGCCGACCGTCTTCACCAACCCTACCGGGCGGCCCTTGTCCCAGGTCTGGAAGACGCCATCGAAAGCGCTGAAAAGGCCGGGGCGATTGGAGCTTTCTTAAGTGGTGCCGGACCTACCGTCATGGCGATCTGTCTGAAATCCGAAAACGCCATCGGACAAGCCATGACCAAGGCCCTGCACAAAGCCGGGCTCGAGTCCGTGGATATCAAAGTCCTTCACGCCGATAACAGTGGTGTACAGGTCGTTCGCTTCCTACCCAGTTCTGCCCGCGAAGCCCGCTGCTAAGGCTTGGCACGGAAGTACCGTACCGGCGTACCGGTTGTCCTAGGAAGTTTAGCGACCGGCGTCCGTAGCCATAGCTCCATCCTTTATACTTTCATCACCGGCAGGGGCGGTTATCCCTAACCGCCCGTGCACGAGGGTCCAAACTCTGCGCGGACCACACCCCATCTCGTTGCTTGAAGACCACTCCGTGGCCCGGCGGGACGTCGCGACCTACCGATAACTCAAATCATGAAACTCAGAGGGGTCGCTGACCCCGCCCAGCTGATAGCCAACTACCTAACGGAAACTACGATTTCTTTTCCGCGTAATGATGAAGCCGATTCGAAATAATGAAGAACGTAGGCGCCCAAAGCCCGACAAAGATCCCAAACCGTTCCGCATAGGCTCTCTTGAGCTCCACCATCACATCCCCTGTTCCAGGGGCCCCGAACTGCCCTCCAGCTGAAAACCAGATCAAAATCGATGCCACAATCGACAAAAAACCAAGTGCGAAACAAAGGTTACTAATGAACTGAATCTGCTGTTTATTCATATTCAAATGCTGGAAGCCCCCTCGCCCCCGACAAGCCTTTTCCTTAGGTCTTCATCCTCATTTTATCTAGCACCCCTCGGTACGGACAACCGTCACGGTCGTCCTAGGACGCCTAGGGACAGGTGGCCGCACCTATAGATTCATCCTTGAAACTTTCATTACCCGTAGGGGCGGTTATCCCTAACCGCTCGTGCACGAAGTTTAAAACCCACCTGAGTATTCATCGCTCAAGTTGGGTAGAGTTCGACGGTACGGACGCCTAGCGCAAGGCGTCCATGCCTGTGCTTTCCACCATCTGAATCGTAATCCCCCCCCTGCAGCCCAGAGCCTGCTGTCTTCGGCCTCTCTTCATCGTCTTCATTTCCTACTGACAAGCTTCGCATTCGCCACCGTTCCGCATGGCCTCGATCGAACAGGCCATCTTCTGCTCGGCGGTAAAGGTCTTCTTGCCCTCTTCGGCCGGGGCTTCCCCCTCCTGCAGAGCTGCTTTGACTTCCTTCTTCAGCTTGACGGTTGCCTTCTCGATGTTCGAGGCACCCAGGGTCCTCAGGTAGTAGGTCGTCTTCAATCCCTGATGCCACGCCAAGCGGTACATCCGGGATAAGACCTTCAAATCCGGCTGCCCCAAGAACAGGTTCAACGACTGGGATTGGTCGATCCACTTTTGTCGACGGGCCGCCGCCGCCATGATCCACTCAAATCCCACCGCAAATGCCGTCAGATACCGCTTCTTGAGCTCCTCCGGCATGCCCTCCACTGGCCCGAGCTCTCCGTCAAAGTACTTCAGCTGGTCCACCATCTGCTGGTTCCACAACCCGGCCTTTTTCAGATCCTTTACTAGGAACGGATTTAGCACGATGAACTCACCCGAAAGGTTGCTCTTCACAAACAGATTCTTGTAGGTCGGTTCAATACAGGGCGAGGTTCCCGTGATGTTGGAAATCGTCGCCGTCGGCGCGATCGCAAGTACGTTGGAATTTCTCATTCCGTGGTTCCGGATCTTCTCGCGCAACGGATTCCAATCCATCCGTCCGCCCCGCGGGACTTCCACCGGAACTCCACGCTCCTGCTCCAATAAATCCACGGTGTCCTGCGGCATCAATCCCCGATCCCACTTGGAACCACGGTAGCTCGAATAGGTTCCCTTCTCCGCCGCGAGATCGCTTGAGGCTTCATACGCATAATACGCAATCGCCTCCATCATCTCGTCGTTGAACTCCACCGCCCCCTCGGACGCGAAGGATAGCCCCTTCATATAGAGTGCATTCTGGAGACCCATCACCCCCAACCCGATCGGTCGGTGACGCATGTTGGCCGTCTTGGCTGCCTCCGTCGGATAGAAGTTGATGTCGATTACGTTGTCCAACGCCCGGACTGCCACCCGGACGGTCTCCCGTAGTTTTGGCAGATCGAGCGAGCCGTCCGCCTTGAGGTGGGTATCGAGAATGATCGACCCCAAGTTGCAGACGGCTGTCTCATCCTTGCCGGTATTGAGTGTGATCTCGGTGCAAAGATTAGAGCTGTGGATCACCCCGGTGTGATCCTGGGGACTCCGCACATTGCAGGCGTCCTTGAAGGTGATCCACGGATGACCCGTTTCGAACAGCATGGAGAGCATCCGCTTCCACACCTCGATGGCCGGAATCTTTTGACCCCAGATTTCTTCCTTATCCGCCATCTTTTCATAGGCGGTATAACGCTCTTCAAATTTCTTCCCGTAAAGATGATGCAAATCCGAGGTCTCACTCGCCCGAAAGAAGGTCCAATCCTCCCGTGCCTCCATCCGCTTCATGAACAAGTCAGGAATCCAGTTGGCCGTGTTCATATCGTGACAACGGCGTCGGTCGTCCCCGGTGTTCTTTCGGAGCTCAAGGAAATCAAACAGGTCGTTGTGCCACGTTTCCAGATAGGCGCAGCCCGACCCCTTCCGCTTCCCTCCTTGATTCACTGCCACCAGCAGATCGTTGTGCAACTTCAGGAACGGAATGACCCCCTGGCTTTCGCCGTTGGTCCCACCGATGTAGCTACCCGTGCCGCGAACGCTCGTCCAAGAACCACCCAATCCCCCCGCCCACTTGGACAACATCGCATTCTCCGCCACTCCCCGCTGCATAATTCCCTCGATGGAGTCATCCACCCAGTAGAGGTAGCAGGAAGACAACTGGCTATGCCGCGTCCCCGAATTGAACAGCGTCGGCGTCGAAGAACAGAAACGTCGGCTCTTGTAGAGATTGTAGAGCTCGATCGCCCGAACCTCCCGATCCTTGGGTTCGGCATGGAAAAGCCCCATGGACACTCGCATCCAGAAGAACTGCGGGGTCTCAAGACGGCGGGACACCTCCGCCTTCTTGTCCACGATCAGATACCGGTCGTACAACGTCTGGACCCCCAAGAAGTCCAGTTCCAAGTCAGCCAACGGATCCAAGGCCGCTGCCATCTTGTCCAAATCGTATTTCTGAAGATCCGTGCTGTAGCGCTGGATTTCCGTTCCCCGTTGGATGGCGTCCCGGAACTTCTTGCGGTGAAAATCCCGCAAGGCCCCCACCCCGTCCCGCAGAATGTCCCAAGCCAGTACCTCCTCATAAATGAAAGAAAGCTGGATCCGGCCGGCAAACTTAGCGAAATCTGCATCCTTCTCGATGAGCGTCTTGGCATTCAGGCTGATCGTGTTGTTCAGGTCGGCACGCTTGATCCCGTCAAAAATAGAACGGCGAAGTTCACTCTCGATCTCCCCGGAACCCAGGCAAAGATCCAGCCCGATCGAAGCAAACTCGATTCGCGCACGCAGATCCGCCCCGTCCCACAGGAAAGTCGATCCGTCCGCATTCGTCACCACCACCATGCCTTCGGCATGCCCCTCCGTGCTCTCATTCACCTCCCCACGGGCCTTGCGCTCGCGCTGTTCCGTCCGCATCGCACGATAAATGATGTAGCGTTCCGCCACCTTATAGTGGCCGGCCCGCATCAGCTCTTCCTGAACCAAATCCTGAACCTCCTCGATGTGAACCGTCGCCTGCCCCAGTTCCATCACCCGCCCAGTCACCGCACGCGCGATCTCAGGTGCAGCCGTGGCATCCATTCTAAGGGCCAAGAAGGCCTGACAGACCGCGATTTCAATTTTCGCCTCGTTCCAAGGCACTACCTGACCTTGTCTCCGGATCAAACGGGCGGTGCAAACTGGAGCGTCCCCAGCTCCGGCAGTCGTCACGAGTCGGTCTCGCCGCTCGGAAACTAGGCTCCGGGCCACGTCATATGCATTGTTGTCGACAAGGGTCTTTTCCACGAGAGTTTGAAGATCTTCGATTTTGAGGCGCAAAGGACGCTCCGCAAGCGCCTGCCGTGCAAGGTTGCGACCAACTTCTGTACAAATCCGGGCAACCCAGCGACGGTTGGTTTCGGTAAAAATCGAATCCTGCCCCTTGGCTTTGAGCCAGCGCGATAGACTCCGCCCCACCATCTCCGCCACCTCGGCCAAGCTGAAGGCCCGGTGCGCCTCCCCGTCGATCACCTCGATCTCGGGCAGGTCGACATGTACGTCCTCCACCGACTTGGCCCAGGCAGGGTTGCTTCCCTCCGGCAGGTTGAGAAAACGCTTCATCGCTTGATCCACATCCACTTCACGTCGATCCATCTTCATAAGGAGATTCCTTCCCGGTCTTTTGGTTTGTTTCTAAAAATCAGAGCTCGTCGTCGTGCACCGATGCCAACGCCGAGGACTTTTGGTATTCCGTCACCCGACCTTCAAAGAAGTTCTGCTCCTTCTTGATGTCCATCATCTCCGCCAACCAAGGCAGAGGGTTGGCGACCTCAGGGTGTAGGGGCTTCAAACCCACGCCCTCCAACCGCCGGTCCGCGATGTAGTCGATATAGGTGAGAAAATCCTCCAGGCTCAACCCCACCGCATTCACCGGCAGACAGTCCTTGATGAAGGTCTTTTCCAGTTCCACCGCCGTGGCCATCGTCTGGCGAAGTTCCTCTTTGAACTCCTCGTTCCAGATTTCCCGGTTCTCCTCCACCAGATCCATGAACAGGTTGCGGAACACCTCGATGTGGTTGGATTCATCCCGCAGGGTGTAGCGGAACATCTGCCCGATTCCCGGGAACTTGTTTTGCCGGTAGAGGGACAGCACCATACCGAACAGACCGTAAAACTGCGTCCCTTCCATGCACTGCCCGAAGACAAAGATGTTCTTCGCCAAGAGACGCTTGTTGGCCGGTTGGTTCAGATCCAGATCGCGACGCAGTTCGCGGGAAATCCCCGTGACGAACTCATTCTTTTTCACGATGGACTGCACGTCTTCAAACATCGCCTCGCACTCGTGCGGATTGATTCCCAGCGAGCTGATCATGTAGAGGAGCGAATCCGCGTGAATGTTTTCTTCGTGGGCATGCCGACCCAAAACGAGTTTTAACTCCGGGGCCGTCACCATTTCCCGCACCACGTGCTGGATGTTGTCGCCCACGATCCCCTCCGCCGCTGAGAAATAACCGATGCCCATCCGGATAATCCAGCGCTCCACATCGCTCACCACCTTGCCATCCTTCCACTGTTCAATGTCTTTCCCCATGCCGATGTCTTCGGGTTCCCAGTGATTCGCCTTCATCTTGCGATACAGGTCATACGCCCATGTGTACTTCAGAGGCAGCAGGTTGAAGGTCATCGTCTCCTTGCCCAAAATGACTTTCTTGCCGGCAAACGCCGCTTCCGCTTTTTTCTTATCGAGGACGAACTTCCGTCCACCCACTGTGAATTCAGTCTGCATCATATTTTTTCTCCCTTACGAACTCCCAAGAAACGGCCCGCAAAACCACCTCCCAAAGTGGATTTTTGGTTATTAAATACGCTAATATACGTAAATTGTATATAGCGCCCGCAACACCATTGAGTTGTGTTGAATGAGTTCAAGATGACTAGATGTAGTATCAGTCTTTTACGTGTCAATAGCCGTCCCAAACTTTTTTTCTACCCTGCCGATATGCTTCAAATAAAGGCGAATACAACCCGTTTCCCCTCGAAAAATCCCTCTCTTCACACACCTCACTTATTCACCGAACATAATCTGACTCACACCTTCGGCACGTCAGGCACCACAGATAACTCAAATCATGAAGCTAAGGTAGGGCGGGTTCGATGATCCCGCCTGCGCCCAAACCGAAAATCTTGAATCCTCAACTCAGGCGGCCTCATCGAGGCCGCCCTACCTAAACCTCTTCCCTCCCCTATCTCCGATATCCCATATCCAATATCCCATTCCTCAGCGCGGAACGTGACACCCCCCGCCACCGTGCTTTTGAAAATATTTCTGATGATACTCCTCCGCCTTGGTGTAGGGCCCGGCCAAATCCACCTGCGTAACGATCAGACGAGAAAACTCCTTCTTGGCCGTTAACTTATCGATGACCTCCCTCGCCACCTCCTCCTGCTCCGGTCGGGTGAAAAAGATCGCCGAGCGGTATTGATCCCCCACATCCGGGCCCTGCCGGTTCAACGTGGTCGGATCGTGAATCTTAAAAAAATACTCCAGCACCTTCGCCGTATCCGTTTTCTTGGTCTCGTAATCCAGCTTCAACACCTCTGCGTGCCCCGTGGTATGCGAGCAGACGGATTCATACGTCGGATTCTTTGTCTCTCCCCCCGCATAGCCAACTTCGGTGCTTTTCGTTCCTGGAAACTGCGCAAAGACTTCCTCTACGCCCCAGAAACAGCCCGCCCCCAGATAGATCGTCTCGACCCCAGGAGCCGGTCCTTCTTCTTGGAAACTCAACACCGCCGAGTTGATGCAGTACCTCAACCCCGTCGGCTTGGGCCCATCCGGAAAGACATGCCCCAGATGCATGTCACAACGCACACAATGCACCTCCGTCCGGGTCATTCCCAAGGCACTGTCTGTCTGCTCCCCGATATTTTCCTCCGCAAAGGGCTGAAAAAAGCTCGGCCACCCCGTCCCTGAGTCGAACTTGTCCCCCGAGAAAAACAACGGCAGACCACACCCTGCACAGAAATAAACCCCTTTCCGATGGTTGTCGTGAAAGACCCCGCAGAAAGCCCTTTCTGTCCCCTCCGTTCGCCCGATCCGGAACTGCTCGATCGTCAACCTCGCCGCCCACTCCTTGTCCGATTTCACCACCTTGGGCACCTCCCTGACGGATCCTGGTTTCCCGTCTTCCTTCATCAGACGAACCTTCACCATAGCGGGTGCTCCCTTCTTTTCTTTCGCTTGGGCCATTCCCCCAATCTGCCCCGAAAACCACCACCCCGCCAGCAAGACCAGCACTCCTAATCCCATCATCACTTTCCCCATTTTTCTCATCCCCCATCCTACCACCACCCCCGCTCGACTCAAAGCAAGTGACGAGCCGACTTCAAATATCCGGATCTAAAAAAGTGGATTCGGGTAGACGCCACGATCCGTCAAACCCTTGAGATAGGCTGCAACCAATCCTTTATCTTCCGGATAGGTCATACCGGCCCACTTTTCCCCCGTCGGCAATACCTTAACCCTGGCCTTCCCCTCACCAATCCACCCCCCCACCGCATTAGGAATTAGATACTCCGATTTCTCCGATCCTCCCTCCTTTTTCAAAAAACTCTCAAACCCCTCCTGCAACATTGGGAAGATCGATTCATTGAATCCCCAACAGTTCATCGAGACCGGATCGTTCCCCGCAAAACTCCCTGGCTTGCCGACACTCGATTTTCCCGAAACTTTTCCATTTTCCTTTTTCAGCTCGAAAAACTCCTCCACCCCGACGAGAAACCCATGAGCATCTCTCTGACACACCCCCCGGGTCACCGTACCGTGATCCGACAAGGTTTGATCCAATCGGAAACCCGCCATAGCAAACTCCCCCTTCCCTGTTCCCGCCGGCGAAATTAGATGCCGGTGCAAAAGCTGGTACGATTCACCACCATAAAAGTCATCGGCGTTGATCGCCACAAACCCACCCCGGATGACCTTTCCAGCCGCTAAAATGGCCTGACCCGTGCCCCACGGCTTCTTTCTTCCCTCCGGCACGGCAAAACCCTTTGGCAAGTCATGTAGTTCCTGAAAAGCATAATCGACCTCAATCCGCCCCTCATATCTCTTCCCTATCGCTTTCCGGAAATCCGCCTCCAGATCCTTGCGGATTAGAAATACGACCCGGCCAAAACCTGCCTTTCTCGCGTCGAAGACCGCATAATCTAGCAAGACCTCCCCCGAGGGACCCACGGGATCCAACTGCTTGAGCCCCCCATAACGACTCCCCATTCCCGCCGCCATCACCAGCAGTGAAATTTTTTCAGACATCCAGTTAGATTGCCGAAAAATTAGCGCACTTTCAATCGGTTCTGAATGACCCAAACTTTCTACGCGAATCGCTCCCTTAAACTAATGCACCGAACGGTCCCTCTACCATCCAATCTCCTGCAGATACTCCTCCAGTCCTTTTTCCCAGCCCGGAATCTTTCTCCCCAAAACGCTCTCTGTCTCCCGAACATCCAAGGGGGAATACGCCGGCCTCGGCACCTTCAGCCCGGGAATCTTCTCTGCAGGCAACTCCTGAATCTCCCGACAAGCCACTTTTTTCCCTTTTTTCCTTATCTCCTCCGCCGCCTTCTCCGCAAACCCCTTCCACGTGGTCACTCCCGACTGCACTCCGTGATAAATTCCCTGCGCTCCGCTCGCCGCCAAATCCAGGATGGTTCGCGCCGCCTCTCCCGCATAGGTGCACGATCCCGTACGTCCCCCAGCCAACTCCACCACCTCTTTCTCCGCCAAGATCGCCGGCAGTTTGCTCATGAAGGTCTTCCCCCCATGCCCAAAAACCCAGGCCAAACGCACGATCAAGGCCGCTGGGTTCGCCCGCAACACCTGCTTTTCCCCCTCGGCTTTGTCGCTCCCATACCGCGAAAGCGGGCTGGCCGGATCCGTGGGCAGGTAGGGTTCCTCCTTCTTCCCATCGAAAATGTAGTCCGTTCCCAGATGCGCAAAACGTACCCTCGCCTTGCCGCACTCTTTAGCCCATTCAGCTGGAGCCGTCGTGTTGATCTTTCGACTGCGGGCCGGATCCTCCTCGCAAAGCTCCAAACTCGTCAACGAGGCCGCGTTGATGACCCAGTCTGGCTGGTGCTCGGCCAACGCCTGCTTCGCCCCATCCGGTCGGGTGATATCCAGCTCCGCGTGACTCAATCCCGTCACCTCCATCCCCCGCCGCTTGGCCTCCCTCACCAGATATCGCCCCGTCAACCCCCCGGCCCCAAGAATCAGGACCTTCACCCCGATCTTCATCCCTCGATCGTGTTGATCTCGACCGGCTCCACCTGCACGCCCTGCTTCTCAAACCACTTCACGACTTCGTCGATCTTCTCGTGGGGTCCGGTGAATTCCAAAGCCATAACAAACACATCTCGATCCGCCGAGGCCGACCTTACATTAAACTCCACATCGAATTTCTTACTCATGAGATAGAGCAAGGGCTTCTTTCCGATCTCCGGCTCGAAGGTCAGCCAGTACCGGAGACTCACGTTCTTAGCGGCCA
>Ga0214921_10008125_pt1 | contig 13731 bp, 20 predicted proteins | sample LL1505_MetaG_FD_177992 | JGI IMG/M metagenome (GOLD analysis project Ga0214921, IMG submission 177992) | Freshwater microbial communities from Lake Lanier, Atlanta, Georgia, United States - LL-1505 | ecosystem: Environmental > Aquatic > Freshwater > Lake | place: USA: Georgia | collected... | reverse complement strand
TCCGAGGGTTCGAATCCTTCTCTGTCCGCTTTGGCGAAGTAGTTCAGATGGTAGAACAATTCTTTCATACGGAATAAGTCATTGGTTCAATTCCAATCTTCGTCACTTTTGGGTAGATGGCAGAGTGGTCTAACGCGGTTGTCTTGAAAACAACAGTAGGTTAATAGCCTACCGAGGGTTCGAATCCTTCTCTACCCTTTCACTAGATAATGTATCGGAGTGTGGCTCAGCTTGGTAGAGCGTCTGCTTTGGGAGCAGAAAGTCGTAGGTTCAAATCCTATCACTCCGACTTTTCCTACATATACAAAACGGAGGAAATATGGATCTATTACTAATATCACAAATTAGTCTCGCCATAAGTCTTGTGACATTTTTTGTAATTGGTATGGTTAAATTTTATCAATTTGCATATGAGCGTGGATATTCACACGGTCATCATTCTGGCTTTACACAGGGATTGTTTAAAGCACAAGAAAGAATGAATAAAAAGAAAGGTTATCAATATGTCTGATATTATGTTAATTGTTTGTATGGTTGCTGCTTTATTTTGTTCAATTGTTCTTCTTTGTATGAATGTTTATGATATTGGTTATAAAAACGGGTATAATGCTTCTAAGGTTGTAAAAAAGAGTAAAACTACAAAAAAGAGGTAATATAAATACTGTAGTTATTTAAAAGGAATACCATGAAGACATTTAAAGAATTTAATCAAAAAGAACCAATAAATGAAGTTTTAGGTACATTAGCAGCATTGGGTTTGGGGGCTGGAGCATTAGCAGCCGGATTACACAAAATGGGATGGTTAAAACCAATTGCTAGCAAAACAGGAGAAATTGTTGGTGGTCTTGCTGGTGGCATCGCAAGAGGTATTTCTGGTAGTAAAGGACATGATGGAAGACATGGATATGCTGATATTAAGGCTGCTAAAGATGAAGCAGAAAGAGTAGGATACGAGAGATCCAAAGCAGAACAAAAAGAAAGAGAAAGAGCAGAAGTAGAACAAAAAGCTCAAGATCATGAAAAGATCAATACACATGCTAGAAAATTGGGATTTGATCCAACAAAACACTCTTCTATGAAACATTATCATCATTATATGGCTATTGCTCATAATCCAGCAAGACATCCAATGTTGGTTTTAGATCAACATCCTACTGGTAGAGCGGCTCTTGCTAGAAGATCTAGTTCAGGTTCTGCTCATTCATCTACACATTTTTCAGGAACAACCGATGCAGATGCAGAACCACAAACACGAGAACAACACCAAGAAGCTCTAGAATTGTGGAGAAAACATTTTCCACATTTTGCTACTTAAGGATAAAAATGAAATCATTTAAAGAATTTAATAAAGATCAATTAGATGAAGGAATACTGGATACTATAAAAACATTAGGATCCAGTGCATTAAAGTTGGGGAAAAGAGCAATAGGTGGTATTTGGAATGTAGGAAAAGATGCAGCAAAAGAGTTTGGTGGGTCTTTATTGCAAAATGCAAGTACTGGAAATAATAACAGTAGTTCAAGATATACTAATGAAATTGATAAATTGAAAAAAGAACTTCAAGATTTAAAATCAAAAAATACACAACCAACACCAACTCCAAGTCCCACTCCATCACCAACTCCGAGTCCTAGTCCAACTCCAAGACCATCACCCAGACCAACTCCATCACCAACTCCGAGTCCTAGTCCAAGTCCCACTCCATCACCAACTCCGAGTCCTAGTCCAACTCCAAGACCATCACCAACTCCAAGTTCAGCACCAATATTATCAAAATCAGAAAAAAAAGATAGAAGAGAATTAGCAAGAACATCCGGTGGTGTAACGAGTAGACTAGGAAAAATTGAATCAAATCCTGATGATGATACATCTTTCCGTGCAGCAAGAACCGATCCAGCAAAAGAAAGACTTGCTGCAAAGGGTGTTGAATTAGAAACAAAGAGAGCAGCACTACAAACCAAAACTGGCAAATTAAGAAAAGGCGTAGACAAGAAAGATATTAAGTCCTTCAATATAGATCAAGAAATGACTAAAGGTAATATTATCAAGAGTGGTAGTATTGCAAGTAATCCTGAATTAGCAAATAAACTTGCTGCAGCAAGAGCAAGAATAGCAAGAACTAAGGCAAAATCGGGTCAGGTTATGGGTGCTTACGAATCAACAGATTTACTTAATTCGGTAATGAAATTCTTGGATAGATAATCCGATCTCTAAATATTATTTTATATAAATAATAGTGATCGGGCTGAGTTGGTCGTAGACAGTCCTCAAGCGAACTACGCCATTCATGCTAAAAAAGGAACTTCGCTACCTTTCGATCTTCATAGGGGAAGGGGTTTCGTGAGAAGCCCCTTCCTTTTTTGTTGGTCTATTATATATACTATGTAATCTCTAATAGGAGCAAAAAATGCTAGAAGATAATAAATGGTTAAAGGAATTAATGTCATCATACACCAATATGAACAATCCAGTTGCTGAACCAGCAAAGGAAGAAGTTCTTAACGAAGAATGCACAGAGTGCAACGAATCAGCAGATGCAGAGAATTCAATTGAAGAAGCTGCAAGTGAAAATTGTGTAGACCGCTTGATGGATTCTCAAGATATGAGCAGAGAAGAAGCAGCAGAAGAATGCAAGCGTAGACGAGATCATGGTGGATTAGCAGAAGAAACCTCTGATGAGGATTTCATGGTATCTCTATTAGAAGATGTTCAAAACGCAGTAGGCGAAGAACTATCAGAAGAAGAAATCGAAACCATTCTCGAAACCGTATATCTAGTTGTTGAGGGTATGGTCAAGAAGATGAAGAATGTAACAGAAGCACACATAGGAAAAAGTGGATTCCCTACTCAAGACGAACGCACATTTGCAGATAGAATAAAACTAGGTGCAAAACTTGATGCAAAAGGTGAAACTAAAGGTGCAGAAAAACGAGCATGGCACGCACTTGACAAATGGGCACAGAGAAAAGCAGAAAAAAAGAAGAATTGATCTATGATTTACGAACTCCTAGTAGAGCAATTAGCACTAGTCATTCTTGAGAACCGTCTTTCCTTGGAGGAGGGCGGTTCTAGAATGAATATACCAATCAAACAAGATGGAAGAAAATTCTATCCATCAAAAAGATCTTTAAAGAAATTAAATCCAGAAATGGTTTTGGTTTATGATAAAGAAGGAAAAGTAAAAAGAGTTCCAAAATCAGAAGCAAATAACTATGCAGGATTAGCAGAAGCATATCTCTCAAAGTATTCTTATAGAACACCAAAAGAAACTATGGCTTCTCGTGTTACAGTAGATCCAAAAACAGGTGAAGAAAAGTCTGCAAAGACATTTACTGCAAAAACAGACGCACAATCAGATTTAACAAAAATGGATTTGGTGAAGGGTAGAGTTAAAGAAACAGGTAAACCACATGAAGTAACTTTCATTGGTAAAAAGGGACCACAACTTCAACCCCATAAGCAAAGAGAAATTGAAGACAAACTAGAAGTTAGAATGCATGTTGGTGAGCCACATGTTTTTTACAAAGGTGAAAAAGTTCAATTAAGAGCAACAGGAAATGGCGTACATATTGTTGCACCTGGCGAAAAGAATGATAGAATAGTAGCACACAGTGGTATGTTGAGTTCACCACATTTCGGTGGTGTTGCAACAAGTAAGGGTAGAAGAGAAGGTAAAGCAACAGAAGCCAGAGTTAGTCAAATGGCAGTAAAGAGAACTAAAGTTGCAAGAAGAGTTGCAAAGAAGAGAAAACTTTCAAGTGAAGTTAAAGCAAAAGCAGCAGCAGTTCAAGGAAAGGCAAAGAAGTTAACTCCTACTCCTGCACCTGCACCCACTGCATCAGCACCAACAGGAAGTAGAATTGCAGATATTATGAAGCGTTACCGTGTTCCAGAATATACAGGAAAAGAAGATCCTAGTGCTTTTGGAAGACTCCTAGCGGCTGAAGTGATTAGAGGTAAAAAATAAAGGATGAACTAAGTGAAAAAATTTAATCATGTACCTGTTGAACTAAAAAATAAACTAACAACTAAAGAAATAGACGGAAAAAGATACTATGTTACAGAAGATGGTAATTCTTATCCGTCTGTAACTACAGTCACAGGTTGGGAGAAGAGAGAGTTCTTTGCTGAATGGCGAAGAAAGAATCCAGAAGAATCTAAAAGAGTTCTTCGTCGTGGAAACAAGTTCCACTCAATCATAGAATCATATTTGAATAATGAAACAATCAATCCTGATGATTATTCACCAGGTGAGTATTATTTGTTTTCACAATTAAAGTCAGAACTGAATAAGATAGACAATATTAAAGCACTCGAAACCGCACTACAATCCTCTCTGTTGGGTTTGGCGGGTAGAGTTGACTGTATTGCTGAGTTTGATGGAAACCTGTCTATAATCGACTTTAAAACCTCTTCTGCGGAAAAGGATAAGAATAGTATCAAAGAATACTTCATGCAAGCAACTGCATATGCCATTATGTTTCAAGAACAAACTGGTATACCTGTAAAGAATATTGTTATTTTAATGAGTTGTGAAGATGGTGCCACTGTTGTATTTCAAGAAAATCCTTTAAATTATACAAAACAATTAAAGGAAACGATTGAATCTTTTATGATAAATAATTCATGAGATGTCAGAAATTTATTTTCCAGCAAATACATGTGTCCTAGCGTGTTCAGGTCCTTCTCTGAATACTGTAGATCCTTTTAGTTTGGGTTTACCAGTAGTTGCTGTTAGTACTGTTATACGAAAAATAAACAAACCCCACTTCTGGATCATGGCAGATTATTTGAATGAGATGCATGGTACTGAAGGTGCTAATGCATATAGTAATCCTGAAATTATAAAGGTACTACCAGAAGGCAAAGTATCAACTGGAGCAAATGCTCAGAGCGTGGTGCTTTGTAACTATGATACAAACACTCGTTGGCCAGATTTAGAATCTTCTCTTTTTACTGGTAATCAACCATTCATAAGAGGACCACATAAATCAGTAACATTTGCAATACAATGGTTACATTATATTGGTGTTAAGAATATAATATGGGTAGGTAATGATCTAAAAGCAAATAGTATGAAAGAAAAATACTGCTATGAAGTCCAAGAGTTTGATATGAAGAAAGCATATAACTATGATAAAACTCTTGATCAAACAGCAGAAGCATTAAGACAATGGTATCCGATAGCAATTAAACGAGGATTTAAATGGTTTTCGTGGAATTGTGGTTCAGTATTTGAATCATTTGTTCCAAAATTCGACCTGAATTGGTGGGAGAGCGAGGGTAAAGAGCAACTAAAGCAGTATGCTCCTATTACCTTTCCGACAATAAACAAGTTTGAACCTGAACCACAGTCAAAACAAGAATTTACACCAATAACTCAAGTAGAAATACGAAGAAACTTTGAACGACAATCTGAAATTTATCAAAAACAAGAACAACCAAAATTAGAACCAAAACCATTCCCAGTAGAAGATTATTTAAATGTCGTATCACAACCAAATTCTTCAACAGTAACTGATAGAAGAAAACAAAGAAGAGATGCATTGTCTGTTAAAAAATCTTTAAGAAGAAATAAATAATGAATGAATTTAAAATTATAAACTTTTATACTGATAATGGCATATATTCAGATATGGCAAAAAGATTAAAAGAATCTTGTAAAAAATTCAATATAGATTGTGATATAGAAAAGTATAAAGACAGAGGTTCCTGGGTTGATAATTGTAATATAAAACCAGAATTTATACTTAAAAAATTAAATGAAGATGTTGATTGTGTTGTATGGGTAGACTCTGATGCAAAAATAATGAGTTACCCATATTTGTTTATTGATACACCTATGGATTTTGGTGTTCGTGGAGAACCGGGAGCAAGAAAGAAAACCCCTGTTGGAAGAGAAGAAATAGAACTTCCAAAAAATTGGCCAGTTCAAACAGAATTGATGTGGTTCAATTCTGGTACTATGCTATTTCGTAAATGTAAAAGTACAATAAGAATGATTGAGAGGTGGTTAGAACTCTCCAAATTAATGACAAGATCATGGGATCAATGGAGTTTGCAACAAGCATGGGCAGATGTACAACCAACTACTGAATGGTTTCCACGAACTTATTGTCAGATAGATAGATTACACGGAAGAGACAAAGCAGTGGTTTTACATGATTTGGCATCAGTGATGCAGAAAGTAGATAGAAAATGATAGCAGTAATAACTTTTTATACTCCAGAATATAAACAAGAAGCAGATGAATGGAAAAAATGTTGTGAAAATTTTTTAACATGTCCTATAAAATCATATCCAATGTCAAGTAAAGGCTCTTGGGTTCATAATTGTACAATGAAAGCAGATGTTATCTTACGAGCATTAGATGAATTTAATTGTGGAATAGTTTGGACTGATGCTGATGCTAGATTTAGAGGAGTTCCTATTATATTTGAAAAATTATTTAATTATGATTTTGGATGTTATTGGATACCAAATGTCTGGAATCAGCCAAGAAATGCACATCTAAAACCTTGGTCAAGAGGAAATGAAGCACTAAATGGATCTACTCTATATTTTAATAATACAGAAAAAAGCAAAAAATTACTTTATGATTGGAAAATAGAAAGTGAAGCAAACCCAACCAGATGGGAACAACAGAGTTTGCAAAAAGTATGGGAACAAAATGATATTAATGGATTAAGAACATATAATTTTGATCAAGGATACGCTAAAGTTTTTGACGCACCTTGGTTTGAAGGACAGTATCCAATAATTATTGAACAAATGCAAGCAAGTAGAAGACTTAAATCACAAGTAAGATGAATACTACATTTATAACATTTTATTCAGATCCACCAAATTCAAGTTATTATTATGATAATTTTTTAAAATTAAAAAAATCTTGTAATGATTTTAATTTAGTTTTAAATTCTGAATCTGTGCCATTTAACAAAGAATATAAAAACATGTGTTTATTTAAGCCAACTTTTATTTTAAATAAATTGTTAAATTTAAAACAAAATATTATATGGATAGATGTAGATACTAATTTGAAAAATATTCCCCATTTCTTTGAAGATGATTTACATGAATTAATAGGAGCAACGCATTCAATAGGAATAGAAAATATAAAAGCATCTCCATTATTTTTTAAATACTGCCCAATTATAATTGATTTTTTAAATAAATGGAAAAAAATTTGTGATTATAAAATTGAAAATAATTTACATGATTTGGATCATGATATTTTAAAAAGACATATAATACCAGAATTTAAAGAAAAAATTAAATATAAAATACTAGATAATGAATATTGCAATGGTTATTATATAGACAATGGTGTATCAAAGAGTCATTCTAAACAAAATACTCTACACGAAATGAAAAAACAAAATTTTATAATAGGATAATATATGTTTTATTTTGATAATGAACATCATCCAATTTTACACAATAAATTAATTAATAAAGAAAATTTTGCTCTTAATCGTTTTGGTGAAGGAGAAATCAGAATACTATTAGATGAAGTTAACACCAAAGATAATACAGTTAAATGTATTGCACCTACAATAATAAAGGAATGGGAATATGATCCCAAAACAGATAATTATTTAAAACAAAATTTACATGAAGCATTATTTTACAATAAACCAAATTATATAATTGCAACATTAAGAGAAGGATGGCATCTTTATAGAAAGTTTATAGATACACATTTACCAACAACCAGCAAGATGGCAACAAATTATTTTTATAGTGATGAATATTACTATAACTTTTATAAAATATATTTACCTTTATTTTTAAAATATGAATCTATTAATTTTTTATGTTCAGAACAAGCAAATTATAACAATGTTAATATAAAATTTAATAAAATTTGGAATAAATTTAATATTTTTAATGCTTGGAAACAAATAGATTACACACAAGAAGTCTTAAACGAAATAACAAGTATGCAAAATTCTGTTTTTATTTTTTGCATAGGATTTAATTCTAAAATAATGATTAAAAAAGCATATGAAATCAATCCAAATAATGTGTATTATGATTTTGGAGCGCATTTAGATAAAAAATTATATGATAGAAAAACTAGAGGAAAGCATATAAATGACACAAATTATTAATTTATATTTTGAATATTATTCTCATAAAATAAAAGAAAGAAAAAAAGAAATAGATGATAGTATTGCTCATAATTTAAAATTAAATTTAACTAACTTTTATATATTTTGTCCAATTCAATATAAAGAAGAATTATTAAAATTGGTAAACAATAAAAATAATGTTATTATTATAGAAGATAATTCTAGAAAAACATTTCAAGATATTTTTGAATTTTCTAACACAAAAACTGGCACTATTAATATTACATTAAATAATGATATAATGTTGAATGATAATATTATAAATGTAAACATATCGGATAATGATTTTTATTGTTTAAGTAGATGGGAATCTAGATCAGATTCTTATCCATTTGCTTATAGAACATGTGATTCACAAGATGTTTGGATATGGAAAAATAAAAATAAAATAATTAATGCAAATTTTTATTTTGGTATATTAGGGTGTGATAATAAATTAGCACTACTTGCAAAGGAAGTAGGATATGATGTAAAAAATCCTGCATATACTTATAAAGTGTTTCATAATCATGCTAGTTCAGTTAGAGATGGTTCTAGAGATGTTACTCTGCGTCTACCTCCACCATATTTAAAAGTATGTCCAAGTTATGTTTAATTTTAATATATAATTATATCATGAAAATTATATCATATTCTTTGTTTAATTCTATCAAAAATAATAATGATATTCGTTATTGGGATGATTATAAAACTACAGATCATCGTTACTGGATTAATCTACCAGCAGTGATTTTAGTAAATAATTTATTGTATCCTGATTATAAAACAAAATTATTTATTGATAATACTATAAAAAATAGTATTTTGTACCCGTTTCTTCAGTACTTAAGTTCTGATGATTTTTTTAATTTTATTTTACATGAAATAACAGATAATGTTCCAGAAAACGAACCGTCGTGTAGAAAAAAAATGTGGAGATATATTCCAATATGGGATAAGGAAAATAGCATAGTATTTCCTAGAGATTTGGATTCATTACCAAATACTTCAGAACTCAAATGTTGTAGATTGTTTGAAATTTCCGATTGTAAAATTATGACAATACGCTCACATCCACACCATACTCATACAAATCCAGCATTAAGAATGTTGGGGGGATTGAGTGGATTTAAACCAAATATCATTAACGATCCTTCAGACTATAAATCTTTTTATGAAGAATCTAAAAAATTAACTCAATGGGGATTGGATCAGGATGCAATAAGAATATATTTTTTAGAAAAACAAACTAATAATTATTTAAAAAATAAATTTATGGATTGTGCGATAAACTACCGAAAAGAAAATTCTATTTGGTCATGTATTCCTGTATCTGAGAATGATTTAAATAAAATTACATTAAGTGAAAGTGAAAGTAATATACTAAAAATAATAGATCCACTTACCGATTGGGCAGGAAAACCTATAGATTCAAGAAATATTTTAAATAACATTATTGAACTGTCTGGAAACACTGGAATAAAAATAAAAACTTATTTACAAACCAATTTACAACTAGGAAAAGTATACAATGTCTAACATATTACTGACCGTAGCAATACCAACCCTACTTGAAAGAAAACATAATTTTACTCCAAAATTACAAAAATATTTTAGTTTATTAAAATTACAAAATTTAGAAAATGAAGTAGAAATTATAACCCATGAAGATAATCGGGAAATGACTATAGGAGAAAAAAGAAATATATTATTGGATAAAGCAAACGGAAAAATGATTAGTTTTATAGACGACGATGATGATATTTCGGATGATTATTTTTGGTTAATTGTGCAAAAAATAAAAGAAAATAATAATTTAGATGCAATACAAATATTTTGTACAATACATCCAACAATAATTCATACATTTCAAGCGTTACCAAAAAATTTTTTAAGTAATTTACCTAATAATTTTGAAAATAAAGGTAAATTACATAATAGTACAATCGCTCATTTAAATCCAATTAAAACATCATTAGCAAAATTTATAAAATATCCAAACATAAGAATTCATGAAGATTTTTGTTTTTCGCAAAAAATACAAGATAAAATTAAAATAGTAGATTCAATAACACATAAATCTATTTACAATTATTATTATAATACAAATACTAGCGCAGTTCAAGAGTATAGAAAACCAAAATCCATTTTACTAGAAAAATTAAATGAATTATTTTTAAATAAAATAAATGCTTTAGAATATGATTCTACCACGGGCGAAGTAACGGATCTTAGATATTTTAAAATTTTAGAAGAATTTAAGGAAAAATAATGAAATATTTAGTATACACTGTATCAGATTTTACTAATTGTGCAGAAGAATGCATATCCATATTATATAATAGTATTTTAAAACAAAATACTAAATTAGATTTTGATTTTGTTGTTGTTACTAATAAATCAACACAATCAAAATTTAATTTATTGATAGATGATAGTATGGAAAGTAATTATATTGGCTGGTTAAAATATACAAATAAATTGTCATCGGGATATGATGGTTATCTATATTTAGATAGTGATATTATTTTTTATGAAAAAATTAAAAATATGTTTGGACCTCATCCGATTTCTGTAATTTATGAAAATCATCCAATGTCTTCTTCTTGGTTTATGTTTGATAATGCAAGCAACCAAGAAAAACAGGAAATGATAAATATAAATGGATGTAATGCTGGTACATTTTCATTTACTGATAAAACAATATTAGAAAAAATTAATAGTATTTGTAAATTAGTTAATTTTAAAAATTTAGATAAAGTGGATCAGGCAAAAATAGAACAAACTTGTTTTAATTATTTTATTTTTAAATTACATCAACAACAAATATTAATAAATGATATTACAGCATTTATTCAACTTCATGTTGAAGAAAAACAAAAAAATAAAAGTATCTTTCATTTTTGTGGATTTGATGGTAGTATGGTTAATAAATATCAAAAAATGAAAAAATTTATAGAAACGAATATTACCGATGAATAGAAATGAACTATTATCAATCATTCCAAAGGGATTAATTTGGGCTGAATTAGGTGTTTTTGAAGGTGAATTTTCAAAAAAAATATTTGAACTAGCAAAACCAAAAGAACTCCATCTTATTGATATTTTTCCATCATCTATGATTTCTGGTGATAAAGATGGAAAAAATATAAAAACATTAGACTTGACAAATATACCAAATGTACTTGCAGATTATTTTAAAAATGAAAATGTTTTTATTCATAAATGCACTACTGTAGAATTTTTAGAAAATGCAAAAAAAATATCAATGCCTATTGATGTAGTTTACATAGATGCAGATCATTCGTATAATGCTGTAATCCTAGATTTAGATAAAAGTTATGATATTTTATCAAAAAATGGATACATATGCGGTCACGATTATGATAAAAAAATATTTCCAGAAGTTTTTCAAGCAGTTAATGATTTTTGCACAAAACACAGTTTAAATATACAAGTTAAAACTGATGATTTGTTACCGTCATTTTTAATAAAATTATAAAATAGGATAATAATATGTTTAATATAATGAATAATTATAAAATTAATGCAAATCCAAATCATCACAATGATATTTCATGGACAGATGAATCTCAGAATGAAGTTTATGAATTTTCTAGAAAGTTATTAGATAATAATAATTTTAACAAAATAATAGATCTTGGTTGTGGTTCTGGATTTAAATTAATAAAATATTTCGATGACAAAGAAACTATAGGAATCGAAACTGAACCTTGTTTGTCATTTTTAAAATCAAAATATCCAGATAAACAATGGGTAAATAGTGGAGAACCAGAAAGATCTTTTACTAATTATAAAGAATCATGTGATATAATGATTTGTGCGGATGTTGTTGAGCATATTTTAAATCCAGATGATTTGCTAAATCACATAAAACAATATAATTTTAAATATTTAATTATTTCTACTCCCGACAGGGCAGTATTAAAAAACATGAAAGAATATGGTTTAAAAGCATGGTTTGGTCCACCCGTAAATTATAGTCATGTTAGAGAGTGGTCTTTTGAAGAGTTTAATGGATATTTAAAAACACATTTTAAAACTGTAAACGGTTATCATTGTGAAAAACAAAAAGAGTGTATGTTTTTTGTATGTGAGGTTTAAATGCGAATACTTGTAACTGGTGGATGTGGTTTTATTGGATCAAATTTGGTTGATATGCTATCAATTAACAACACTGTAGTTGCTATTGATAATCTTTCATCTGATGCACATGATCAATTTTATTATAATAAAAATGTTATTTATTATAAAGATGATATTACTAATAAACATATAATAAATGGTATATTTGAAAGACATAGACCGGACTATGTTTTTCATTTAGCAGCAGAAGCAAGAATACAAAATTGTATAAATGAACCAACAAAAGCATTTAATACAAATACTGTTGGAACTCAAAACATATTAGAAGCATGTAGATTGTTTAATGTAAAAAGAGTTATGTTCTCTAGTACATCTGCAATTTATGGATTAAATGATACACTACCACAAACAGAAATATTAAGTCCTAGTTGTTTAAACATGTATTCATATTCAAAATTATTTTCAGAAGGATTATTTAAATTATATTCTGAAATGTATAATGTGGATAGTGTTTGTTTTAGATATTTTAATGTTTATGGACCAAGACAACCAGTTAGAGGATCATATGCACCAGTAATTGGTGTGTTTTCTAGACAAAAGAAAAACAATGAAAAAATGACTATTGTTGGTGATGGTCTACAGACAAGAGATTATGTTCATGTTTCTGATATTGTTTCTGCAAATATAGCAGCAATGAATTATGAACATAAATTAAATGGAAATATAATAAACATTGGAACTGGTAAATCTTTTTCAGTTTTAGATATTGCAAAGATGATGAATGGAGAGTATATTCATGTACCTGCAAGAAATGGAGAAGCAAGACATACACTTGCAGATATAACAAAAGCAAAAGAACTATTAAATTGGGAACCAAAATATAGTTTAGAAAAATACATGGAGAACAGAGAATATGATAATTGAAAACAGTGAATTAAATCTTCAGCAAGAAATCGAAAAGAGAGTTCTAAGAACTGGAGATTCTTATATTGATGCAATTCTTTTTGTATGTGAAAATTATTCACTAGATCCAGAATATATTGCAAAACATCTACCAAAACCAATTGTAGAAAAATTAAGAGAAGAGGGTGAATCATTAAATCTACTCCCAAAATCTTCTCGTCTACCCATATAAATACTCTTGACTACTCCAGTATCTGTAGTATACTACTGGTGTAAGTCGTACATGTCGTACACTTAAAACATACAAAAGGAGATATCGCATATGTCGTTCAAGGATCTAAAGAAGCGTTCTCAGGAAAACATTTCGCGTCTGACTGAAGAACTAGAGAAGATGAATAAGGGCGCAGAGTCTTACAAGGATGATCGTTTCTGGAAGCCTACGCTTGATCAAGCAAGCAATGGTTTCGCTGTCATCCGTTTCCTTCCCCCTGTTGAGGGTGAGGATGTTCCGTGGGTTCGTGTGTTCTCACACGGTTTCCAAGGTAAGGGTGGTTGGTTCATTGAGAACTGCCCGACCACTATTGGTGGTAAGTGTCCTGTTTGTGAA